>OFDN01000042.1_pt1 | contig 145966 bp, 123 predicted proteins | sample 1520971 | NCBI WGS metagenome assembly OFDN01 (sample SAMEA94257418, study PRJEB24077) | hot springs metagenome | biome: Aquatic biome; feature: Geographical feature; material: Water | place: India | collected 2012-06-12 | depth 5 m
TACCCGTGTCATCAAAAATGGCAATGGTTTTTGGAAGATAGAGATAGGGTTCATGAGCCAGTCTACACATCATATCATAATCCATAGCAATTTTATAATCACTGCTATACCCACCTACGCGCTGGTACGCTTTTCTTTTCACAAACCAAGTTGGATGCGAAATACTACGCATGCCTCTGTATAACTTAGATTTTTCAAAAGCTTTCCCTACCACCACTTGCTCTCCTCCTCTTATCAATTGTATGTTTCCACTGATCCATTGAACAGATGGATGCGATTGAAAGAATGCCTGTACTGTTTCCAAAATATCATCACTACCATAGATATCTCCTGAATTCAGCAAATGGATAATATCCATTGTAGCCTTATTGATTCCTTTATTGAAAGCGTCTGCAATTCCTTTATCGCGTTCATTGATCCATTTACGATAAACAGGTTGAGGTGTTTGTTCCAACCATTTAGCAATTTCGTCTGTAGTTGAACCATTGATGACCCAATGTTCTTCCGGTTGACGGGTCTGCTTATCCACCGACTGACAGGTCTTTTGCAGATCCGCCAGGTTATTGAAACAGATGGTAATTACAGAGATCCCGTTCATAAAAATCACTTAAGATAGATTCGGAAGTTCAGATAGTTTTTGCAGAAAGAGCTGTAATCCTGCTTTTTTTTCTGCATCTAGCTGATAACTGATATTCTTGGAATAATATTTTTTGAGATCATAATGAGGAAACTCAATATCCTTTACCACTTCATCCAAATGCGATATTCCGTAGGCATTTGCACGATTGAATGCGTCAATGAAATCCTCATCCAATACTTTGTTGGATACCCAAGCCGCAAATACAAAGGGCAATCCCGTATGTTGTTGCCAAGCCAAACTTAAATCGTAATAGTACTTTGATTGTTGATGTTGTGCCAATGCCCTGTCTCCTATCACCACCGCTGCTGTTGTGCCCTTGATGCGATGTCGATAATCTGCCGTAGCATTCTCGATGGCTACCTCTTTTTTCCAAAACTCCTGTAACAAAATACGAGCAAGATTAACAGAGGTACGACTTTGATAATCCAGGATCAATGTTTCTATTTCTTCGATGGGCACTTCACTAAAGATACCCACAGAAGCTACTTCGCCTACCGCTCCAATACAATAATCCGTAATAATATGCGCTTCTTGTAAACGTGGAATAATGGCCACAGGCACCAAACCAACATCAACCTGATCATTGAGCAGCATAGCCGCTATATTCGCAGGGAAATCTTCGGTTACCTCCACTTTATCCATTAAGCCGGATCTACGTACCCCCAACATCAGTGGACGGGTATTTAAATAACTAACGGCTCCAATCCTTATTCTCTTGTCCAATTCAGCTAAATTTGCATGCAAAGAAAACCAATAATCAATAAATAACCTCAATTTCCCCAATGGAACTCAACCACCTTTCCGCTGTTACCCCTATCGATGGCCGTTATCGTAAACAAGTACAGCATCTGGACAATTACTTTTCTGAATTCGGACTGATCAAATACAGGGTGCTGGTGGAGATTGAATATTTCTTTTTTCTGGCTGATAAACGTTTCTTCAAATTACCGGCAAAAGCAAAAGCACATTTGCAAAAAGTAGCCAATCAGTTCAGTTTCGATGATGCTCAGCAGATCAAACAAATTGAGTCAGTTACCAACCACGATGTAAAAGCCGTTGAATATTTTCTGAAAGAGCAGTTGGATAAAGCAGGTATTCCTCATTTAAAAGAATGGATTCACTTTGGATTAACCTCACAGGATATCAATAATACCTCCATCCCATTGAGTTGGAAACATGCGATGGAGCATGAATATTTGCCGGCACTGGTGAATCTTCAAAATCATCTCTACCAATTAGCTGTAAAATGGAAAGATGTGCCCATGCTGGCACGTACACACGGACAACCGGCTTCTCCTACTCGACTGGGAAAAGAGATCATGGTTTTTGTGGAGCGGATCAACCATCAAATAGAAATGTTTGCCAGCATTCCTTATGCTGCCAAATTTGGAGGAGCTACCGGTAATTTCAACGCACATCATATTGCTTTTCCAAAGAAGAATTGGGTGGCTTTGGGCAATGAGTTTGTAGAGAATGTATTGGGGTTACAAAGAATGCAATTCACCACCCAAATCGAGCATTATGATTGTTTAGCGGCTCATTTCGATGCCATCAAACGCATCAATAATATTTTGATTGATCTGTGCAGGGATATCTGGACTTATATCAGTATGGATTATTTCAAGCAGCAAACTAAAAAAGGTGAAGTGGGTTCTTCTGCTATGCCGCATAAAGTCAATCCGATTGATTTTGAAAATGCAGAAGGTAATTTAGGTATGGCCAATGCATTACTCGAACATTTATCCGCTAAACTACCCATCAGTCGTTTACAAAGAGACCTGACTGATTCTACTGTCTTACGTAATATCGGATCACCGGTAGCGCATGTGGCTATTGCTTTTAAATCTATTGAAAAAGGATTGGGTAAATTATTACTAAATGAACCCAAGATCAAAGAAGATCTTGAAAATAACTGGGCAGTGGTTGCAGAAGCCATTCAAACCATATTAAGAAGAGAAAACTATCCCAACCCCTACGAGGCTTTGAAAGATCTCACACGCGGCAATCATAAAATCGACAAAAAAGCAATGCAGCAATTCATTCAGTCGCTGAAAGTTAGTGCTGCAGTGAAGAAAGAGTTGAAAGCGATTACGCCGGCTAATTATACGGGAGTGAATCCGGGGTATTAGGTTATAGGTAATAGGTAATGGGTTATAGGTTGGGAAGTGAATAGTAAATCGACGCACACCTATCACCCATTACCTATTACCTATAACCAATCACCCATCACCCAAAACTTCTTCCCCATATGTATTTTTTTGTCTAACTTTTCCCAATGCATATCGGGAACCATTACAAAATAAAAGAGTTTCTTTTCTGGACGAGAAGAGATATTTATCGACTATTCATACTGGCTACAATACCTACTGCTTTGTACCAACTATTGGATTGGAAGTGGTTGGCGATACCTTGGGTACCCATTGCGATGATTGGTACTGCCGCAGCATTTATCATTGGTTTTAAAAACACACAAACCTATAACCGTCTTTGGGAGGCTCGACAAATTTGGGGTGGTATTGTGAATACCAGTCGGTCATGGGCGATGATGGTTAAAGACTTTACCGGAGATGCGCAACTCAACAAAAACATCCATCAAGAATTGATCTATCGTCATCTGGCTTGGCTTACTGCATTGAGGTATCAACTGCGAGAAACAAGACCCTGGGAAAACATCAATAAGTCTTACAATATTGAATACAGAAGATTCTATACCATACCAGAACACCAAATGCCTTTTGAAGAAGCTTTACAACCCTATTTATCTGCATCTGATTTTGAATATGTCTGGAGTAAAAAGAATCGTGCTACCCAACTGATTAGCTTACAGTCTGCCAGACTTCGACAATTAAAAGACCAGGGATTGATTGACCCGTTGAATTTTGTAGAAATGGAAAATCAATTGGTGGCTTTGTATGATTTACAGGGACGTTGCGAACGCATCAAAAACTTTCCTTATCCCCGTCAATTTGCAAGTATCAATTTATACTTTATCCGTCTCTTTACGTTTGTGGTTCCCTTAGGTCTTTTACAAGAGTTTCATCAACTGGGCGAACATATGATTTGGCTTAATATTCCTTTCAGTGTGATTGTAAACTGGGTCTTTAATACCATGGAGAAAATTGGTGAAGCCACCGAAAACCCCTTCGAAGGAGGTGCAAACGATGTCCCTATCAGCACCCTTTGCAGAACCATAGAAATCGACCTCAGAGAAATGTTAGATGAGACAGATATACCTGCTCCTTTGGCTGCGGTGAATAGTATTCAGATGTAAAATAGCAGATGGCAGATGGCAGATGGCAGATGGCAGATGGCAGATGGCAGATGGCAGATAAGAAAAAACGAAGCGGCGAACACTTGTTATTGTGTTCGCCGCCTTATTTTTTACAAATACTTCAAATCAGAAATCTGAGATCTGCGATCTGACATCTGCCATCCCCTATTCCTTCACCGTCGTCGTCACTTTCGGTGCTTCTTTAGTCCAGGAGCTAATATCTAGTTTTCTGGTGGTTGGATATACTTCATCTAGTGTATTACCATCATACATACGTCCGTTTTTAATGACGTAGCGAATGGAATTGGTATTTCTGATATTCTGTAATGGATTCGCATCCATGATCACCAGATCTGCCAATTTACCGGATTCAATACTTCCCAAATCCTTATCCAGTCCCAATGCTGTGGCACCTAGTATGGTAGCAGTCTTTAAAGCATTTAGCGGGCTCATTCCACCGCTCGCCACACTCCACAGTTCCCAATGATAACCGAGACCTTGTAACTGACCATGACTACCAACACCTACTAAGCCGCCTTGTTGTACCAGACTGTTGCTGCCTTGTGCATGTTTCTGGAACACATGATCTTCAGGTGTAAACCATCCGCCATTACCACCTGTTCTTCTTCTTGCTTTTCCATTCAGTTCCTCATAAGGTGTAAAGCGATTCAATTTCGGATCCTTCAATGGACTTTCAGTCGTATAATAATAGTTCTCTGCCCATGGACCTCCATAAGCCACTAGCAATGTTGGCGTATGTGCCATTTTACTTTCGGCAATGGTTTTAGTAACATCCTTATACAATGGAAATATAGGAATCGCATGTTCTACACCCGGATAACCATCCAATATGTGGGTCATATTGAGTTTGTAATCCAATCCACCTTCTGTGGTAGGCATCAACTTTTGTTCTTTAGCAGCCATAATGATCCACTGACGAGCTTGACGAACACCCGTGAGATACATTTTGATGTATTGTGTTTTGTAATATTTACTGTACTGCTCCAGTACTTTTTTGGTTTGATCCAAATCGCGCAGGTTATACATCCAATAACCCACACCCGGACCTGTACTATAAATTCTTGGACCAGGAATGGTTCCTGCTTCTACCATATCACCATAGGTCAACACATCTGTTGTAGCTGTTTGTGGATCACGAGTGGTTGTAACACCGTAAGCTAAGTTCGCAGCATAAATCCAAACGTTATTTTTATGCAAGCCCCAGAATGGCCACATGTGAGAATGGGTATCGATAAATCCGGGTGTGATGGTCTTTCCGGAACAATCTACTACTTTGGCACCCGCGGGAGCTGATAATCCTTTTCCAACCTGTTTGATCCTGTTATTGACGATCAAAATATCACCACGTTCTATCACTTCATCACCTTTCATCGTTACAATTCTGGCATTACGCAGCAGAATGGTTCCGGTTGGAGTATCTTTTTCATAATATACTTTCACTTGTACTTCTGCCGGACTATATTTTTCTTTTTTCTTGAGCTCTGCTTTATCCAAACTATCCTGTATGGCTTTTGCAGGATCTGCTTTTAAAGCCGCTGCGAGATCCGCTGCTTTTTTCTTTGCCAGTGAATCAGCTAATTTTTTTGCATCCGGACCTGCTGCTGTTAATGCTTTGATACTATCTGCAGCACGCTTAGCTTCTGCTTTCTTCGCATCTTTTACAGAATCCTCTACTGCTTTTGCACGTTCTGTATCATATACCCAGTGTCCATTACCTAAACTCCAGTGAACTTTTTTTCCATCTTCTTCCCAAGCAGGAAATTCACCACCGATCTCAGTGAGTTGTCTCGAAGGAAAAATACTGGCAGAAGGTTCTGCAACATTAATACTCGGAGTTTTACCCGTTTCGGGAATGGTTACAACATAAATATTATTATTGACTTGCGCCAAAGCTTGGTTACCCACCGGAGCCATTAAGATAATACCTGCTGCTGATGGCATAGGCTGTGGTTCTCTAGCATCCGATGACTCAGGAAGCATACAGTGATTCAATGGATTAGACACCGACATGTATCTTCCCATTACATATTCTTTACCATTCGATACCGGTTCATTGTGCGCATCTCCATGTCCATCCAATACTGAACCAAAAGTGGTGATACCGGTAATACGAACATGTGTTTTTAGATCAGTACCATCCCAACGAATGGAGATCAAAGCCCCACCACCTCCATTCAAGAAAATTCTTTCTGTGTCTTTGGTGAAATGTATATTACCTCTATTCCTCCCCATATCCACCACCTTGATATCACCGCCATTTTCATTCATCCACACGATCTCTGCTTCTGCTCCACTAAAGAATGGATCTTCTGCGTCTTTGAACAAACGTTTAGGTCCACGAAAGAAAGCAATGCGTTGATTATAACTCCATGCAGGCTGCATGTAGAATGCAGCTTCTGAAGTTAATTTGGTCACTTGATTGGATCCAACTGTTACTTTATACAGATGTCCACCTTCTTTTTCTTCCCAAGTTGCAAATACAATCTGTCTACCATCCGGACTCCAAGCCGGCATGGCTTCTGTAAAGTTGTGATTGGTAACTCGCGCCGGAGTTCCATTGGGATAATCCATCACATACAATCGATTCAATACGGTGAATGCTAATTTTTTGCCATCCGGACTTGGTACTGCATCCCGAATTTGAGATGCCAAAGCATGTGTGGTGTCTTTGATATCATAATTAAAATACAAACGAGGGCCCAATTCCAGTTTAACATCTACATCCATGGGTATTTCTGTTGCCGCATCTCCATTCACCGGTATTTTCCAAATCTTACCACCATAGCTGGCAATCAAATGTTTACTATCAGGTGTGAAAGCCATACCGGGTAATACACCTTGCGGAGCAATACTTTCTTGTTCATCACGCTGAACAGGATATGCCAACCATCTTTCATCTCCACTTTTCAGGTTTCGAATCACCAAACCTGTTTTGTCATTATACCTTGATCCGTATACCATCCATTGTCCGTCTTTACTCAATGTGGGAGTAAATGCAGAACCATAACGAGTAGTAATGGTATTGGTCAAACCTTTATCACGATCATAAGTACCGATCTGGTATTGTGGTAATAATGCATTGTAATTCCATGAACCATTACGCTGACTATAATAAACCGTTTTACCATCCGGACTTACGAATGGATCAATGGTTTTCAATGCAGTAGGAGCATCATTCAACTGAATACCACCGCCACCATCAGCATGGAACATCCATAAACGCGGTAAACGTCTACCTCTGCTGGCAATTACATATTTACCATCGGGTGTCCATACCGCATTGACATAATCATCTACTCTGGTTTTGGTAAGCTGAAGAGTGTCTTGCTTTTGCATATCCAAAATCCAGATATTATCGCTACCACTTCTATCGCTTGTAAACAATAGTTTTTTACCATCCGGACTAAAACGAGGATGCGTTTCATACGCAAAACCTTTGGTAACAGGTGTTGCCTTACCACCCGTGATTGGCATGGTATAGATATCACCCATTAAATCAAAAGCAAGGGTATTGCCATCCGGACTTACGTCTACACTTATCCAAGTACCCTCTTTGGTATTAAAGCTGATCTCTCTAGACGGCTTTAATGGGAGGTCTTTAAAAGTGGTATACACGGGGGTGTCTTTTTTAGTAGAATCTGCAAAAAAAGACGAAAGCAAACGCAGCTCACCTTCGTCAGACGGCAACCACGTAGTCATCAGGACAGCAGAAGCAATTGCTATCCCTGAAAAAAATAGTTTTCTCATTCGGTACGATTTTGGGGAGATAAGATACTAAGGAAAATGTATTGGTTGCTGGATTGAGCAGAAAATTACATGGGTGGTGGGATAGGTTATGGGTACTAGGTACTAGGTACTAGGTACTAGGTACTAGGTAAAAAAGTGCGGGGAATCTTTTTATTGTGTTCGCCACGCTTTTTTCTGAGAAGATTACACATCAGATATCCTACAATCTGCCATCTGACATCCAAACTATCTCACCATTTAATCGTCGCGTAGCCTTTCAATTGATGTGTTGTAATGGTGGTTAATGCGGAAGTGGCAACACCTACACCGGGGGCTAATGTGGAGGGATCAATACCTCTTTTTTTGAGGGTTTGTCCACATACTACGATTTTCACACCCGCATCCACCAATGCTTTGATCATGGGTAGATTCGGATTATCTACTTTATATCTTGCTTTATAGGCTTCATTATTCATGACGGTGTATCCGGCAGCATTATGCACCGCCATGACCATCTTGATTTTTTCTTTGGGTACACCTCCTACTCCATGTAAGTTGAGTAAGGTACAGGCAGCTTCAATTCCCAAGTTAATGGTATCAGGTTTGCTACTGGCCATAACAAGATCTACCAGTAGTTTATAGTTCATTTTGGGATCCGGCTTTTCTATCGCATCCGGTATTTCGTATACCGGACCAAAATCTTTGATAATGGGATTCACTTTATCCTGTGAAAAGGAAGTGGCAGCAACAAAAAATGCTACTATGAGCGATGCGATCTTTTTCATGATGACAATTTAGAGGCAACAAGATAGCGTATGTTTGGTAATCAGATGAACCGTTCATCAACACATTGTTAACCACAGAGTGGCGCAGAGTTGTACACGGAGTTACACAGCAATTTCATCTTTAGTCAAAAGCAACATTCATCAACTCGTATTTTAAGACAGCATCTCAACTGTCTGAGTAAATAGTGACTTCTATACTACACCTGATTAGCGCTCTTATTCTCTTTCTCGCCGGACTAAAGTCCGGCGCTATGTAAACTTGTACCCTGTTTACTTGAAACTTTCTTGTTTCCTGTTTCTTGTTTCCTGTTTCTTGTTTCCTGTTTCTTCTCCCCCTATTTTCCAAACTTTTTCTTCAACGCGCTCAAAGCATCATTCACACTCAACGCAGACAAATCTTCTTCCTGGCGCTTAAAACTTTCCTGTCGTCTTGGCTTCCTGTCTCCTTGTACCCTTTCCTCCCCACTTGCTTGTTTAATGGATAAGGCAATACGCTTGCGGTGCACGTCTACCTCCATTACTTTCACTTGCACTTTTTGTCCGAGCTTTAATGCTTCCCCTGGATCGCTGATGTATCGATTGGCAATTTCGCTGACGTGAACCAATCCATCCTGCTTTACACCTATGTCAACAAACGCCCCAAATCGGGTAAGATTGGTAACAACACCGGGTACGATCATTCCAATATGTACATCTTCTATTTTGTATATCTGTGCAAATTCAAATTGCTCCAATTCATTACGTGGATCAAGTCCGGGCTTTTTTAACTCATTCAGAATATCACGCAGCGTTAATTCTCCAAACTGCTCTGTCACATATTTCTTGGGATCGATCTTACTTACCAATGTTTCATTTCCGATCAATGCTTTGACATCTACTTGTAAATCCCCTGCCATCCTTTCTACAATAGGATAAGCTTCCGGATGAACCGCACTGGCATCTAAAGGATTATTCCCTTCTTTGATTCTTAAAAAGCCTGCGCATTGTTCAAATGCTTTTGCTCCCAAACGAGGCACTTTCAGTAATTGGTTTCTCTCTTTAAATTCTCCGATCTCAGAACGATAACGAACAATATTATCTGCCATGGTTCCTCCAATACCACTCACATAGGCCAGCAAATGTTTGCTTGCGGTATTCAAATTAACCCCAACGGTATTTACACAGCTCACGACTGTTTGATCCAATCGTTCTTTTAAACGAAACTGATTGACATCGTGTTGGTATTGTCCAACCCCAATACTTTTTGGATCGATTTTTACCAATTCCGCCAATGGGTCCATTAAACGACGTCCTATACTTACTGAGCCGCGAACAGTTACATCCTGATCTGGAAATTCTTCCCTGGCTGTTTCTGAAGCTGAATAGACAGAAGCGCCATCTTCATTCACCAAAAACACAGGCAAACCCAATTGCATTTTCTTGATGAATTGCTCAGTTTCTCTTCCTGCTGTACCATCACCAATGGCAATGGCTTCTACTTTGAATTGTTCTACCAGTTTCCGAATCTTATGTTCACTTTCGTATACACGATTGTTTTCATGTACATAGATCAAATCTGTTGTTTGAAGATCTCCTTTGTTATCCAAACAAACCACTTTACAACCTGTACGATAACCAGGGTCAATGGCTAAAATATTTTTTCTACCCAATGGCGCACTCAATAATAACTGACGAAGATTTTCAGCAAATACGGTGATTGCCTCCTCATCGGCTTTTTGTTTTAAAGCTGTTCTGAATTCAGATTCCAAACTAGGCTGCATCAATCTTCTATACGCATCACGAATCGCTTTTCGCAGATGATCAGACCATGGGTTCATGCCTTTGATGTATTGCTGTTCCAACAAATACAAAGCATCTTCTTCTATTGGAGCAATGCTCATTCGTAATACACCCTCCAAAAATCCACGAAGTATCGCGAGTATTCGGTGAGATGGAATTTTATGGATCGGTTCTGAAAAATCAAAATAGTCTTTGTATTTAATACCTTCTGTTTCTTTATCGGTCAACACTTTGCTTTGTATGGTAGCCGTGTCTTCAAAAAGTTTACGCATTTTGGCACGCACTTCTGCATTTTCATTCACCAGTTCGGCAATAATATCTCTTGCGCCTTGTAAAGCATCTTCTGCTGTTACAATCTTATCATTAATATATTTAGCAGCTTCTGTAAGTACATCATCTTGCTGCTGCGTTAACATCATATCTGCCAATGGCTCTAAACCATTTTCCCTAGCGGTTTGCGCTTTGGTTTTACGCTTAGGTTTATAAGGTAGGTAAATATCTTCGAGTGCTGCAATTGTGGTGGCTTTATCAATTTTAGATTGTAGCTCTTCTGTCATTTTACCCTGCTCAGTAATGGCCTTTTCAATAAAGGTTTTACGTTCTGTAAACTCTTTAAGAAACTTGGCTTCATCCTGAATTTGTTGGATCTGCACTTCATCTAATCCACCTGTTTTATCTTTTCGGTAACGGGCAATGAAGGGAATGGTAGCACTTTCTTCGAAAAGATCCAATACGGCTTGTACTTGTGTTTGTTTGAGATTCAGTTTACCTGCGATCGAGGGAGCAAAACCAGACATACGCTAATTCCAATTAAAACTTTAAAACAATAAAATCGGGCAGCGAATGTAGGGTAAAACCAGATAATCTGAACATGGATTTATTATACAGAACTCTCGATGAAAATAGGCTGTGAGCTATGAGCCAAGAGCTGCGAGCCATGAATATTAGCCATACACTGTTAAAAAGAAATACTTAAAATATCCTAACAGGTTATTTGGTCCTTCAAAATTAACTTAGAAAAGCTCGAAGCTCATGGCTCATAGCTTATAGCAGGTTTTTACCACAAAACAGTGATTTATTATCTGCAACTGTTAATCCACATTACTGTTTGTATACTTATCTTTTAGCGCTGTAGTCTCTGCTTTTCGTACAATTTCTTTCACAATATCATCCAACTCATTCCCTGAAACTGAGATATATCGGATGATTTCTTTAACTTTTTCCGGCACCTGCTCTTCCATTTCATTTAACAAATGAACCAGCCCCAATAACCTCGACAAAGGAGCCCTTACAATATGTGATTGTGTCCAAGCAATATCCCGAAACAATTGATTCTGTTGCTCAATAGCTTCTACATATTGCAATCGCTCTGTAAGATCAATGGCTAGTACAAGCCCAGCTTTTCGATTATTAAATTCAATATAATTGCTTTGTATTTGAACCGTTATGAGTGTACCATCTTTTTTCAGATGTTGGAAAATACCTTTAATATGATTTTCATTCTGATCAATAGCTGCCTGCAAAATTCTTTTCAATTCAGGTATATCCTCCTCGATTCTTAGATGAAAGATAGTCATCTTAAGAAATTCTTCCTTACTATAACCATAGTGATTGATAGCCGCTTCATTGACATCTAAGAATTCGTAGGTATCATAATCATATACCCACATGGGTTGTGGGCTTGAATGGAAAATATCACGATACTTTTTTTCTGATTCAGTCAATTGTTTATTGAAGGCACTACGTTCTCTGGTAAATAAAAGACTTTTGAAAAGATGTGAAGAAGTAAGATCATCTTTAAGCAAGTAATCAGAAACCCCCATTGAAATCGCTTTTGTACCAAAATTTTTATCGGTATAACCTGTAAGCACAATCAGCGGCGTTTCAGCGGATATCGCCATTACTTTTTTGACCAATGCCTCTCCGATTCCATCCGGCAGTGAAAGATCCAAAAGGATAAAATCGAATTTAAGTTGTTGATTATTGAGTAAGGCTTCAGCAGTCTTAAAATCGGTTGCATGATGAATAACCGGCAAGGTAATCTCATCTTTTAGAAACTCCTCTATTAGCAAAAGATCACCGGGATTATCCTCTACTACCAGAATGTGTACATGCCAGTTGTATTTCTCCATGGATATTTACTTAGCGTGTAGGAAGTTGAACAACTGATATCCAAAAATTTTCAATGGAAGATATCGTATGTAAGAAGTCATCCATGTCAACCGGCTTAGTGATATAACAATTGGCTCCTTTTTCGTAGGACATATCGATATCTCTTTTTGATGAAGATGTCGTTAACATAATTACTGGGATCTTTTTTAGCTCATCATCGTTTTTGATGACACCTAACACATCATGACCATTCATCTTGGGCAAATTAATATCCAATAAAATCAGATCAGGGGTTGCCGCTTCACTAAACTTTCCTGTTTTTCTCAAAAAGTCCAAGGCTTCTGTCCCATCACGGGCAATACTTACTTCATTGGCAATTTTTCGGTCGTTCAATGCTTCAGTTGTGAGTAGAATATCCCCTTCGTTATCTTCTACCAGTAAAATGTGTATCGGTTTCAAATTTGTTATTTTATGTTGCTCAATTCCAACCTATGTGATTCTTTATTTCGCAATCGTAAAGAAAAAAGTACTGCCTCTTCCGTGCAATGATTCGACCCAAATTTTTCCATTGTGCATTTCAACTATTTTTTTACAAATGGATAGTCCAATACCCGTTCCGGAATACTCATTCCTATGATGTAATCTTTGAAAAATTACAAATATTTTCTCAAAGTATTCTTTTTCAATACCTATTCCATTGTCTGCTACTGCAAACTGCCAGTATGATGGATATTCGGTAGCCGTAATTTTTATTTCAGGTCGCTGATCTGGCGACTGATATTTGAGTGCATTGGTGATTAAATTTTGGAATAGCTGTGAAATAGGCGTTCTAGCTGCTTTAATCAATGGCATCCCATCAAAAAATACCCTGGCTTCTCTTCGAATCAGATCATTCCTGTTCATTTCTAATATTTCAGTAATGACTTGATGAATATTGACCAACTCTTTCTCATACTCTACGCTTCCTACTCGAGAGTATTCCAATAAATCTAATATTACAGTTCGCATACGCTTAGCACCGTCCGTTGCGAAACCGATATACTGCCTAGCGGTATCATCCAATTCATGCTTGTATTTCTTTTCCAACTGCGATAAAAATCCGGTGATCATTCGAAGGGGTTCCTGTAGATCATGAGACGCCACATAAGCAAACTGTTCGAGTTCTGCATTGGAAATAGCCAGATCATGCGCCCGCTTATTCAACTCTTCATTAAGTCGTAGTAAGGTTTCCTGGTATTGTTTTTGTTCTGTAACATCCATGATCACACCATCAATATATATTAATTGATGACTATTATTGTATACACCTCTTCCTTTATCTTCTACCCACTTTACAGTACCATCAGCACAAATGATCCGATATTGAATACTGAATAATTCTCCTTTTGACAATGCATCTGCGATATTAAAAGTAGCATTCAAATCATCCGGATGGATGATACTTGAAAATGTACGTGTCTTATGTACTACAAAATCAGCAGCCGGATATCCTGTAATCGCTTCTACTCCATTACTGATAAAAAGCATACTCCACTTATCATCCAATAAACAACGATAAGTAATACCGGGCATGTTATTAACAACTGATTCAAATTGCTTTTGAATCTCTTTTCGTTCTGTTACATCTCTGAAATAAACCAATAATCCAGAAGGAGAAGGATACACACTCACATCAATCCATATACCAAGAGGTTCCACGTATTCTTCAAAATGCATGGTCACTTGATCACGTTCTGCGATAACACAGTTGGTATAAAAAGTAGCATACTGTTGTTCCGGATAAATTGAATAGATATGTTTTCCCAGCACTTCTGTTCGCGACAGTGTAAGAATTCGCTCAGCTGATTGATTCCAATAATGCACTTTCCATTCATTATCTACTGCAAAAAAACCATCTCCAATACTCTCGAGAATCATGTGCTTTTCCTGATAAGCATCTTCCAAAGCTTGTTGCGCTTTCTTTCTTTCCGTGATTTCACGAAAAAAAACGGTAGCCATTCCATTTTCTGCAGGATACGAATGTGCTTCAAACCATTGTCCGGTTGGTTCAAAATAATCTTCGAAGTGAATAGAGACTCTTTCTTCCAGTGTTTTTTTATAATTAATAAAAGAAGCTGTTTTTTGAGCCGGCGCAAATTTTTCCCATAAACTATGACCTAACATGTCTTCACGCTTTACACCCAGCATTTGTTCTGCCATTCTATTCCAATATTGCACATTCCAATGAGCATCTATGGTAAAGAATCCTTCAGAAATGGTTTCTAGAATATTGGTGATCTGAGCATTATATCTCCGCAAGGCTTCTTCATCTTTCTTTTTCTGATCAATATCTTTCGCGATACCATACACAAGTCCTTCTCCGGGTACAGAAAGCATCGTCCAAGCCAGCCAATTGTGTTTCCCATCTTTTTTTATACACCTTGCTTCAAAATATTGGACTTTACCCTCTTCTCTTTGACTAAAGAACGATTGTACCATATCATGCTCATCCGGAGCAATCAGGTCTAAAATGGGAATGGATAATATTTCTTGTTCTGAATAACCCAGCAGTTTTGTAAATGCCCTATTTATTTTTTTAAAGTAGCCATCTGTTCCGGACACCGATAAGAGATCAGGAGATAAATCAAAGAAATGCCTCAACTCCGTTTCCGTTTTTTTCCGCTGAACTTCTACTCCTAGATGCGTTAAAAGATTGGGTGTAAGATACCATGACACATCTTCATACATCTGACTATCGTAATAACAAATAAAGACCGCAACAATACCATTTTTGAAGAAAACAGGTATCCCTCTGGCACTCAGCAGATGATTTTGCTTTGCAAAGTCTTTTCTAACGTAGATATCACTTTCAATGAGATCAGGAATATAGATTTCTTTTTGCTCTTTGAAAACAGCACCGGGCAATCCTTGCCCTGCACTGAATTTCAGCATAGTACTTCGATCTTTAAGTTCTGTTCTGATAGCGTCTTGCGACATCAGCAACAACTCTTTTTGGTCAAAACTGGTCACCCAGGATTCTACCACAGGTATATTAGCATAATCACATAAAGCCTGATTCACTTTCGACAAACAAATCTCTAAACTATCATCAGCACTAAAGATCGCATTGAGTTTAAGGGCAAAATGACTTTCTGCTTCTTGCTTCTTTTGTAAGCTAACATCATGCATAGCTCCTACCATACGCGCAGCTTTGCCATGTTGATCACGAATAATGATACCTCTGTCGTGCACATACGCATAACGCTTATCCGATCGCTGATAACGATATTCTGCTTCCCAGTGATGGGCATCTTCTTCCAAGCAATGCTGCAGACTTTTCGACACACGATCCTGATCTTCCGGGTGGATGAATTGATACCATGAAGACAATACTGTCTCATTCTCATTAAATCGGTGACCGAATATCAATTCAAAATTTTTACTCAGATATAAATTTCCGGATGCTATATTCCAGTCCCAGACTGCATCAAAAGTTGCTTTTATTACATATTCGTAACGTTCATTACTACGCTCGAGCTCAAATTTGCTGTCGGATAATGCTTTATCTTTTTCAAGATCATCTGTAATATCCTGAAATACCCCTACCAGTTTCACCTTCTCTCCCTTCTCATTCAAGATGATTTTTCCACGTGAGTTGATGATACGAATACTACCATCTTTACGTACAAATCTTTTGATGATTTCATAGGGATTTCCTTGCTCAATGGTACGCTGCATTGCTTGTACGGCCATCTCCTGATCATCCGGATGTATGACGCCTAATCCTGTTGTAAAATCTACCTGAATCTCTCCCGGTTCATAGCCACAAATTCTAAATACCCCTTCAGACCAATACAATTCATTATTGGAAAGATCCAGTTCCCAACTTCCAATATGTGTAATATCCTCTGCTTGTAATAACAAATCTTTAGCCTTATGCAGATCCCTTTCTGCAATTACATTTTTGTCCTGATTCACAATTTCTGCTGTCACATCTGCAACAGAGTGAATGATACAATATGTTTTACCCTCATTATCTAGCACGGGAACATTGTGTGGGAGCCAGTATCTTAACTCGAACTCATTTTTGCCACGTATAGGAATATCATACCGCTGAATCGGCATTTGATGGGCAGCCGCAGTACGGACTACCAGATCAAGTGATGTTCTCAGATTACTTACACCATTTGCATCTTCCAGATCAGGATTATCGGGAAAAGCTTCAAAAACACCTTTGTTTAAGAGATCAGATGCCTTACTACCTGTTGCTTGCAAATAAGCTTCATTTACATCAATAATCGTAAAAACCGGACTATCTGCGCGTAATAATAGAGAAGGCATGGGCATTGCCATAAAAACCCTTCTGAAATCTTCGTTTTCCAGCATGTAGATTCAGTTTTGAATACATATGGGGGATTACGAATATAGGTATAAAGGTTTCAATACCAATCAATACAATAAAAATCAAGGAAGGAAATGAGGGTATAAAAAAATATGACCAGTTCTGTGTTCTTCTGTGTCTTCTGTGGCAATTAATTACCACTGAGTTCACTGAATAACACTGAAAATTTATGCGATACGGATGACTTTGGATGGATAGCGTTCTGTATAATTTCGGATCATGGAACGGATGACTTCATTTTCGGGATACATGGTTAATTGCTCTTTCAATGTCTCTAATTCATGTACCCCAATATCTGTAGAAGCTGTTCCCATTCCATAAAAGACTCCGTTTTCTACCAACACATATGCCGACTGATCTCGAATCACAAAAGTTTCTTTCTGTTCTGCGACCCATTGTAGCGCAGCAAGTACACGCTGATTATACTCCTGCACATCAGGCCATATATGTTGCGCTGTTAAATCGAGAAAACAAAGCGCAGGATGCAAATCATGCATTTTTACCAGTTTCCATAACATACGATGCGCATCTGCCAGTAAAGCGAAGCAAGCAATGGGTTGCAAATGTTTTCTTTTTTTATCAATCCCCAATCTGATATAACCCCTGTTATCTTCAAACTGATAAATACCCCAAACTTGTTCGAATCTTTTTTGACTCTTATTATGAATCGGCCAAAGCCTTTTAATCTCAACACTTTCGAATAAGGAAGCGATGAATTCTGTTGGACATTCTACATAAGATATCCGATAGACAGTTCGTAAAAGTTCTTGTCTTTTTTTACTGATGTCCAAACCGGTAAAGTGACTGATCACTCTTTTTTTGAGATTTTTGGCTTTACCAACATAGAGTACTTTATCCTTTTGATCATGGAAATAATACACACCCGGTTTTTGCGGTAAGCCCATTACCTGCTTTTCCGGTAAGTGTGCGGGTAGGGTTTGACCATGATTGTCTTTTTTCAGCATTTCTTTGATCAAACGTTCCCCATTGTTCTGTATCACCATGTCTAGTATCTGCGCAGTGGCCAGCGCATCTCCCCCTGCCCTGTGACGATTGGTGATATGAATATCCAGTTCCCGGCAAAGATGCCCCAATCCATATTTGCGAAACCCCGGAAACACTTTCCGGCTGAGTCGGATCGTACATAATTTTGGCACATGTAACTGATAACCTGCTTTTTGTAAATGATACTTCACAAAAGAATAATCAAAATTCACATTATGCGCTACAAATATCCGCCCGGATAAAAGGTTATAAATTTCTTGTGCAACCGTTTCAAATGAGGGTGCTTTGGCAACCATGGCATCTGAAATACCGGTCATATTGGCGATATAGGGTGGAATTTCCTGGTGGGGATTGATCAGGGTCTCATATTTACCCTCCACTTCGGTACCATTGTGTAATACGATAGCGATTTCGGTCATTCCATGTTGTTCCGGAAAACCGCCCGTTGTCTCGATATCCACAATAGCGAATTGCATATAATAAGGCTTGTAAATTCGGGAATTAAACCATATCTTACAAACAAAGATTCAATTTACCCCCGACAGCCCCGGTTTTATTGACAGCTTGGATTTCTTCTGAACGATATAAAATATCCTCTGGAAGACCGTAAAAACCTTTTTACGTACCAAATCTACTTGCCATGTCAAACACAAAATCACAATTTCACATTAGTGAAAATGCACGTAATGCTGCCATCGTAGCCATTATCTTGATTACTGTTGTTGTATTGTCTTATCTCGAATGGAAGGGTCGCTCCTAAAAACGCGCTTTTTTCACCACAACCCTTTGTTTTCTGGATTTTTCTGCTTTGATACAGCAGACTGTAATGTTTTTGCCCTTATGTAGACTAATAAGTCAGAAAAAAAATGCGGTAAAACTGTAACCTAATTCATAAAGGAACGTTAGGTATAATTAACAATGGTTAACCTAATGGTTTACATGAGCAGGTTAGCTTTGTACCAGAAAACAACTGACATGAAGAATATTGTTTTGATTTGTCTCTTGATGGCTTTTACTGCTTGCAGTACCCACCAAGTTCGCAATTTCTGCAAAACAGCAGGAAAGAAAGTAGCAAGCTGCTGCACTTCGATGTCTCTAAAGCAACGTAATGCGTTGGAACAGCTTAAAAAAGCACCCAAGGAAGAAAAAACAGAACAACAACAGCCGGCAGCTATCTCCTTATTGGAATGGAATGAAGCCGTATTTATCTGGTAAGAAAATCCCCTTGTATTGTATATATGAACCACGCAATGCGTGGTTTTTTTTATCCCCTCTTACTCCCCCACTATTTTCGTAGTTTTGCCAGCCTTAAAAATGAGTTCAGGAATGGAATTGAGTAAGAATTATATCCCGGGAGATATTGAAGCCAGATGGTACCAACATTGGCTAAGTAAAGGTTATTTCAACAGTACTCCTGATGAAAGGGAGTCATTTACTGTTGTCATACCCCCACCCAATGTTACCGGAGTGCTTCATATGGGACATTGCCTCAACAATACCATTCAGGATATTCTGGTTCGTCGCGCCCGTATGCAGGGTAAAAATGCCTGTTGGGTACCGGGTACCGACCATGCTTCTATTGCGACAGAGGCTAAGGTAGTAGCTATGTTGCGCGAGAGAGGTATTGCCAAATCTGCTATTGGTCGAGATGAGTTTCTACAATATGCTTGGGAGTGGAAAGAAAAATATGGGGGCATCATATTGCAGCAGTTGAAAAAAATGGGCTGCAGTTTAGATTGGAACCGTACTTCTTTCACCATGGATGAAGATTACTATCGTTCTGTGATCAATGTGTTTGTAGACCTCCATAAAAAAGGCTGGATCTATCGTGGTAAACGCATGATCAACTGGGATGTCAAAGCGAAAACTGCTTTGAGTGATGAAGAAGTGATCTACAAAGAGGCGCAGAGTAAGTTGTACTATGTTCGATATGAAGTAGTTGACAGTTTGGAGTTGGCCGATGACAGTAAGAAGAAGGAGAAAGAGTTTATTACGATTGCTACGGTTAGACCTGAAACCATTTTGGGAGATACTGCTATATGTGTGAATCCGAACGATAAGCGCTATCAACACTTGCATGGCAAGTATGCAGTTGTTCCATTGATCGGGAGAAGGATTCCCATCATTGCTGATGACTATGTGACCACAGAATTTGGAACCGGTGCTTTAAAAGTGACGCCTGCACATGATATGAATGATTACCAGCTTGGACAGAAATACAACCTGGAAGTCATTGATACGATGAATGATGATGGTACCTTAAGTGAAGCTGCGCAGTTATATATTGGTGAAGATCGTTTTGAAGTACGTAAGAAAATTGTTCCTGAACTAGAAGCAAAAGGACATATCGTTAAAGTTGAAGATTATACCAATCAGATTGGATACAGTGAACGAACTGATGCCGTAGTAGAACCTCGACTGAGTTTACAGTGGTGGGTAGATATGAAAAAGATATCTGAGCCGGCATTGAAAGCAGTGATGGAAGGGGAAATTGAATTCCATCCTGCCAAATTCAAAAATCTCTATCGCCATTGGATGGAGAATATTAAAGATTGGTGTATCAGTCGCCAATTATGGTGGGGACATCGTATCCCTGCATGGTATGCTCCTGACGGTACTTATGCGGTGGCAGCTACGAAAGAAGAAGCATTTGAAAATCTCAGATCGCAGATCGCAGATTTGAGATTGGAAGATATTCGACAGGATGATGATTGTTTGGACACTTGGTTCTCCAGTTGGCTATGGCCTTTTGAAGTGTTCAAGGGATTATCCAATCCGGGTAATGTAGAAGTAAAATATTATTACCCAACCAATACATTGGTAACAGCCCCTGAGATTATTTTCTTCTGGGTAGCGCGTATGATCATGGCGGGTGAAGAATACATGAAAGAAATTCCTTTCAAGCATGTATACTTTACGGGTATTGTGAGGGATAAGCAAGGAAGAAAAATGAGTAAGAGTTTAGGCAACTCTCCTGATCTCCTAGCACTCATTGATCAATATGGAGCCGATGCTGTAAGATTTGGTATCATGATCTCCTCTCCTGCGGGTAATGATATTTTATTTGATGAAGCTTCCTTAGAACAAGGTCGCAATTTCAACAACAAACTCTGGAATGCCCTCAAACTCATTAAAAGTTGGGAAGCAAGAATAGACCACAGCTCGAAGCTCGCAGCTCACAGCTCACAGCCTTCTTCCACCTTCGCTACCGACTGGTTCGAATCGCGCTTACAACAAGCCAAAGCAGAAGTGGAAACATTGATGCAGCAATTCCGATTAAGTGAAGCCTTGAAAGTATTGTATTCATTGATATGGGATGATTTCTGTAGCTGGTATCTCGAATGGGCGAAACCCGGATTTGAGCAGCCGGTTGATCCTGTGGTGTACGAAAAAACCCTCACCTATTTTGAAGAGATGATGCAATTATTGCATCCTTATATGCCATTCATTACAGAAGAAATCTATCATCTGTTAAGAGATCAGTCTGTTGATTTATGTGTTAAACAGCAAACCGCTGCCGGTCAGGTAAACAAAGGCATACTTGATGCAGGCGAATTATTGAAACAGGTGATCTCTGCCTTAAGGGATGCTAGAAATAAAAATCAGATCAAACCCAAAGATCCGATCAAGTTACATATTGAAACGAATCAGCAAAAGCAATATGAAAGTATTGCAGGGATTCTCTCCAAACAGATCAATGCCGCTTCTATAGATTTTGAGACTGCTGTATCCAATACCATTGTTGTTGCTGTTGAAAAAGACAAATTCTTTATTGAAACAGAACGCCAACTGGATACAACTGCGTTGAAATCAGAGTTATTGAAAGATCTGGAGTACCAGAAAAATTTCCGTGATAGCGTCATGAAAAAATTGAGCAATGAGAGATTTGTTCAAAATGCCAAACCTGAAGTTGTGGCACTCGAACAAAAGAAACTAGCAGATGCGGAAGCTCGTATTCAAAACATCGAAGAGAGCTTGAAGAACCTGTAATATGTCTGCCAACTTACATATCAGAGAAGCCGATTCAAATGACAGAACTGTCATCAGATCATTAGCAGAAAACACCTGGCCTGAAGCATATGGCAAAATTATATCGCAGGAACAGATACGTTACATGTTAGACATGATCTACAGCGATGAAGCATTATTGGAACAAATGCAAAAGGGACATCAATTTTATCTCGCTGAACTCAATGATCAACCGATTGGTTTTGCTTCTGTTTCAGAAGAAGGCAATCAAGGATGTAAACTGAATAAACTATACATCTTACCCACCATTCAAAAATCAGGAGCAGGAAAAGCACTTTTACAAAAAGTTATTGCGTTCACAAAAGAAAAAAATCACACCCGACTTTTCTTACAAGTCAACAAACAAAACCCTGCCAAAGACTTCTACACACGTATGGGGTTCACCATTGCTGAAGAAGTGAAACTAGATATAGGGAATGGATTTTTTATGGATGATTTTATTATGGAGTTGGTTTTGCTGAGGTGAGATAGGTACTGGGTGATCGGGTAATCAGGTGATCAGGTTGGGTTTACTGAGTAATAAAACTGTACTACCATTTGCCATGATCCATTCGCCATTTGCAGCTTGAAGCTTGCGGCTAGCAGCTTGCAGCTCAATACACCAACACATGCGTCTGCTTAATCACTCCCATCACAAACACACTTTGCACATGTCCTAGATTCTCTGCCTGGCTTAATTTATTCACGTGGAAATTGTAGTAGTCATCCATATTCTCGGCTACTACTTTCAGCATGAAATCGAACTCACCTGAAATATTATAGCATTCGATCACTTCATGCATTTCTAAAATGCTTTTGATAAAGCGTTCTCCTGCATTGCGATTGTGTTGTTTGAGAGATACATAACAGATCACCATCAATCCTTTTTTGACTTTGGAATGATCCAATAAAGTAGCATACTGTCTGATCACCCCCTGCTCTTCCATTCTTTTGATCCGTTCGTGTACAGGCGTGGTACTCAATAATACTTTATCAGATATTTCCTTTACCGTAGCCCGGGCATTTTGCTGGAGAATGCGGAGTATGGCAAGATCCTTATCGTCCAATACCAATGGACTCATAGTGGATTCGGCTGTTTGACGGGTTTTAGCCATATCATTTACACATTTTATTCTTTCAAAGTTACGTTTTTATCTATTTTATCCTGATTTTATTTAATAATATAGAATATTCATCTATAAATATACATTTGCACTTCATAAAAACACTATATGTCTACATTAACATCTTCTATCGACTTCAACCTGAAGTATAAAGTGGCCGATATCAGTCTGGCAGACTGGGGCCGTAAAGAAATTCGTTTGGCTGAGGCTGAAATGCCAGGTTTGATGGCATTACGTGCTGAGTACGGTGCTTCACAGCCCTTGAAAGGTGCTCGTATCGCAGGATGTCTGCACATGACCATCCAAACTGCTGTTTTGATTGAAACATTGGTGGCTTTGGGTGCTGAAGTAAAATGGAGCTCTTGTAATATCTTTTCTACACAGGATCAGGCAGCTGCTGCAATTGCTGCTGCAGGTATTGGTGTATTTGCATGGAAAGGTCAGACTTTGGAAGAAGCTGATTGGTGTATTGAGCAAACTTTATTCTTTGGCGGTGCTGATCGTCCATTGAATATGATCTTGGATGATGGTGGTGATTTGACCAACATGGTATTTGATAAATACCCTGAACTGGTTCAGCATATCAAAGGTTTGTCTGAAGAAACTACTACCGGTGTTCACCGTTTGTATGAGCGTATGGCAAAAGGTACTTTACCGATTCCTGCGATCAACGTAAACGACTCTGTTACCAAATCTAAATTCGATAACAAATACGGTTGTCAGGAATCATTGGTAGATGCGATTCGTCGTGCTACTGATGTGATGATGGCAGGTAAAGTGGCAGTTGTAGGTGGTTATGGTGATGTGGGTAAAGGTTCTGCATTGTCGCTGCGTGGTGCTGGTTGTCGCGTGATCGTTACCGAGATCGACCCGATCTGTGCTTTACAAGCTGCAATGGATGGCTTTGAAGTCAAGAAAATGATTGATGCAGTGAAAGAAGCGGATATCGTTGTAACTGCTTCAGGTTGTCGCGACCTCTTGACTGAAAAGCATTTCCGTTTGATGAAAGACAAAGCGATCGTTTGTAACATCGGTCACTTTGATATTGAAATTGATATCGCTTGGTTGAACAATAACTACGGTCATACAAAAGACACCATCAAGCCACAGGTTGACTTGTATAATATCGACGGTAAGGATGTGATCATTTTGGCTGAAGGTCGTTTGGTGAACCTTGGCTGTGCAACCGGACACCCTTCTTTCGTAATGAGTAACTCTTTCTCTAACCAAACACTGGCTCAGATTGAATTGTGGAACAACCATAAGAACTATGAGAACAAAGTGTATGTGTTACCTAAGCACTTAGATGAAAAAGTAGCTCGTTTACACCTTGCTAAAGTAGGTGCTGAACTGGATGAATTAACTGATGAGCAAGCTGAATACCTCGGCATCTCTAAAGTAGGTCCGTTCAAAGCTGAACATTATCGTTATTAATTCCTAGTGTGATTTTTATAGAGCCCGGTACCAGTTACCGGGCTTTTTTATAGGATGACCACCGTGCAACTCTGTGCCAAACTCTGAGTAACACTGTGGTTAACCACGGAGTCGCACAGAGTTTGGCACAGAGTTACACGGTGTTTTTGTTGCTGTTTTTTTTACTTATTTTTCAGTTTTAAACTTGCCTTCATGAAAAAACTTTTTGTCTTTGTTGTATTGTCAGTGTCTGTTTTGTTGTTGACTGCTCAGGATACTGAACCCATACATATTATTCCGAATCCATCTTCTGTAATGGTAGGTAATGGATACTTATCATTAAAACGTGATATTACCATTCGCGTTGATGGAGAAGGTTTAGAGCATATCATTGATCAATTCAAAGACAGACTCTCAAAAGCAACGGACACCCGTTCTAAAATTGTACAAAGTAGCGCAGATATTGAACTTCAGTTGTCAAAAAATGAAGACCCTGCATTGGGGACAGAAGGATATCGTCTGATCGTAACACCAACCAACATAACGATTCGTGCAAATAAACCTGCCGGATTGTTTTATGGTATGCAATCATTTTTTCAATTGTTACCTAAAAGATCAGAAGCGAATAATGCCATTCGCATAAAACAGATTCACGACTGGAAAATCCCGGTTGTTACCATCACCGACACCCCTCGTTTTGGTTGGCGTGGACTCATGTTTGATGTCAGTCGTCACTTCTTCACTAAACAAGAAGTAAAACAGTTCATTGATGAAATGGTGCGTTATAAATTTAATTTGTTGCACCTGCACTTAACCGATGATCAAGGATGGAGAATTCAGATCAAATCATTACCACAATTAACAGATGTGGGCGCCTGGAGACCTAAACGTGAAGGCAAATGGGCCAATACACCCGACCCTGCTCCTAATGAGCCAAAAAATTATGGTGGTTTTTACACGCATGAAGACATCAAAGAATTGGTTCAATATGCCAAAGAGCGTTTTGTAAACATCTTACCTGAAATAGATATTCCCGGTCATAGTATGGCGATGCTGGCCGCTTTCCCTGATTTATCAGCTACTCCCGGTACAAAATATTGGGTGAATGCCGGAGAGAAATTTATGGAATGGCCGGAGGGCGCACATTTCTATGCTTTAAAAGACAATAACCTGTCTCCTGCCAATGAAAAAGTATACCAGGTGCTTGATAAGGTATTTACGGAAGTAGCACAACTCTTCCCATTTGAGTACATACACATGGGTGGTGATGAAACTGCGAAGAATTTCTGGGAGAAAAGCGAGGAGATCAAGGAGCTTATGAAAAAAGAGAACCTGAAAGACATGGATGCTGTTCAGAGTTATTTTGTGAAAAGAGTAGAAAAGATCATTCGCTCAAAAGGCAAGAAGATGATGGGATGGGATGAAATTCTGGAAGGTGGTTTGGCTGAAGGTGCTTCCGTAATGAGTTGGAGAGGTATGAAAGGAGGTATTGCGGCTGCAAAAGCCAACCATACCGTAGTGATGTCACCAACAGACTTTGCATACTTAGACTATTATCAAGGCGAGAAAACGGTAGAACCTCCGGTATACGCCGGGTTAAGATTACAGAAAGCCTATCAATTTGATCCTTTGCCGGATAGTATTGATCCCAAGTTTATTTTGGGTGGACAAGCCAATCTCTGGACTGAGCAAATCCAGAATTTCAGAACCGTGCAATATATGTTATGGCCACGTGCATTAGCCATTGCAGAATCGGTATGGTCGCCAAAAGAGCGCAAAAACTGGGGTGATTTTGTCAATCGTGTTGAACATCAGTTTGACCGTATGAATCATGCCAAAATCAGGTATAGCACCGCCATGTATGATCCGATTGTTTCTGCACGCTATGATGCTCAAAAGAACCTAATACTGGTAGTTGACAAAGAAATACCCGATATGAATATTCATTTTTCCATCGATGAAAGTAATCCGGATTATACCTATCGTAAATATACAGACCCATATACCCTACCCAAAGATGTGGCTACAGTAAAATTTATATGCTACAAAAATGGCAAACAGGTAGGAAGACAGATTAATATTTCGGTGGAGGAGTTGAAGAAGAGAGTGGGGAGATAGCTGTGAGCTAGTAGCTGCCAGCTTCTAGCTGCTAGCTACTAGCTACATAGGTCAGTTTAATGAGATCTATGCCTACTGAGATATGATTATTATTTTCATGATTTACTCTAAACGCTTTGCTAGTAGCTAGCAGCTCGTGGCTCGCAGCTTTTTTTGCCGACCCTCCCGCCGTTCATCCCAACCACCCTCCCCCGCTCCTGTAACTCGTCACAGGAAACAGCCCTTTAATATTTCATTAAGAAATCGGCTACAACAGCTTGCTGTTCTGCATTTCAGGGCAATGTTAACATTGCTTAACATTGGCATTAACACCACTCATAATAAGGTTGCTACAACGCTTGTAACTAATCACAATCCGCTTCGTCTATATATCAACACGTTCTACTTTTGACTTGTCAATCAAACAAAAGAAAACGACAAACTATTTATAACAACATTAATAAAGCAACAACATGAAAAAGTTATTCATCCTGACCCTAGCAGTCATCGCCCTTGGAACCAGCGCTTTTGCTGATACCAACAAAAAAACAAAATACAATGGCGCCAGTCATTTCAGTTCTACTTTCACAGGTGTGAAAGAAGTAAGCTGGAGTTCTGATGCAAAATTCGAGAAAGTGAGCTTTCTGGAAAATGGTATTAAGAAAGAGGTATTTTATACACATGACGGAGAGTTAATTGGTGCTACCAAGACTTTCGCTTTCGATAAATTACCTAAGTCTGCTTTACAAACCATCACTACTAAATACACTTATCCTGAATTTCAGCTAGAAGATTGTATTGAATTCACCAATGCAGCAGGAGAAACCAGCTACTTTATCTCTATGGAAAAAGTAAATCAAAAGTTGGTACTTGAAATTTCTGAAGCAGGTAGTGTAAGCATTTTCTCAAAAGAGAGCAAATAAGACGCAATTTTCTCAGTCTATATATATCCACCCGGCCCGTAAGCCGGGTTTTCTTTTAACAATCATCCTTGTGAACATTTTGTCTGATACTTAGCCCTATTGCTTAACTTCCGTTCGGATTATTACTCAACTGTAACCGCGGATTTTGGAATGAATTGCCATGCTTCTATATATCGATTCTTATTTTTTATCTCGGCATGTATAAGTATCATCCCATGCATGGCACAAGAATCTAAACTGAAAGAAGACACTGTTTTTTTTCTGGCCAATAAAAAGGGGCTATTGGGTAAACTGGGTAGGGCCGTATCTGTAAGTGGTAGAGAAGATATTATCACTGAAAATAAAGGCGCCATTAAAAACGAAGAAGTTTTTAACCCTTTTCGAGGAAAAATCATCCGTCAAATTAGGGTTGAAAAATTATCATTTGATAACTCCGTCAATGATACGATCAAAGTACAACGCCGACTCATCAATGATATCAGCGACGCATTGTATACCGGGACCACCAACAAGACCATTCTACGTAATCTTTTTTTTGTAACCGGGGATACATTGTACCCATATCTTATTGCCGACAATGAACGATTCCTGCGCGAACTCTCTTTTCTTCAGGATGCCAAAATCGTAGCCTCTGATGTAGAAAATGATGAAAACGCGGTAGACATTACCATTCGCTGGAAAGACTTATTTCCAATTGGTGGCAGTGCTGAAATAGGCTCACTCAAAACCATGAGCTTAGAAGTGAATAACGATAACTTATTTGGTTCTGGTGATAGAATTCAATTTCGTGGGTTATATGATATGGACAGAAGACCGGATTTTGGCTCCGGCTTTGAATACATCAAGCGAAATATAGGCGGTAGTTTTGTAAACCTGATGTTTGGGTACCAAACACATGCACCAGCGTTCAATAGTGGTCGAAGAGAAGAGAAAGCTTTGTATTTACGTGGTGAATTACCCTTGGTAAGCCCTTATCACTCTTGGACCGGAGGATTTGAGTTATCTGAACGTCATACAGAAAATGGCTATCTCTCCGATTCATTGTACAAAGTAGACTTTAAATATACCTATCAAACTTTGGATGGCTGGTTGGCATATAATGTGGGTGCTAAAAAACAACTCAAAAAGAATTTCACATCGAGATTAAAAAGGTTTATCGGAGTACGTGGTGTACAACGTTTATTCAATGATATTCCGGAACAATTCAAAACCACATACAATTATTATTATTCAAATCTCGAAGCAGTCTTAGGTGCTTTCACCATTTTTCAACAGGATTATTATCATACCAACTTCTTATACGGTTTTGGTCGTAATGAAGATGTTCCCGAAGGTTTTAGCATGACTTTTCTAGGGGGATGGGTGAAAAGAAATCAGGTAGAAAGACCTTATGCAGGGTTTGATTATCAAAGAAATTATTTTTCGGATAGTAAGAACTATGTGAACTATATCATTCGCTTTGGTACTTATTTCAATCAAAATAGATTTGAAGATATCAGTGGATTAACAAGCATTGAATATTTCACCCGACTGCGTAAAATCAGTGGATCAAATTGGCACACTCGTCACTTCTTAAGTGGTAGTATTACCCAACAAGTAAAAACAGTTTTGAATGAGCCATTGAGATTGACCAGTATTTTTGGTATCCCCGAATTCAGAAATGAATTGACAAGGGCGTCTACCCGGATTACCGCTAATTGCGAATCTGTATTTTACAATACCCAAAAGAATTATGGATTTAGTTTTGCACCTTTTGTATTCAGTAATATCACCTATCTGAAAAGTATCGGAGAAGGCTTTGATAAAGGGGATATTTTCACCTCATTCGGAACAGGTGTCAGAACCAGAAATGAAAACCTTGTTTTTGGTACCATGGAATTGAAGGTATTTTATTATCCACGCACTACCGATCGGATGACACCCTGGAATCTGACATTCAATACCGGTTTACGCTTTAAATACAATAGCCAGTTGTTGAAACGTCCGGATTTTGTTCAGGTGAATTAGAATGAATAGCATTCAACTGATTATGTATGATTATTGAACGCGGATGATCATGATTTTTTATGATGGTCGCAGATTAGACGGGGGTAGAATTAGAGAGTGCTCATCCGTTAAGTGCAGGCTCATGGTTTTTAACATTCCGATCATCATAAAATACACTTGAACGTCAACCTTTTCGTCTAATTTTCGTTTATAAACATAAACACGATTACTATGAAGAAATTATTTGCCATGATGGCCATGACCGGTCTGTTGTTCACATCCATTTCAGCTTGTGCACAGGATAAATCAAAAAGACCGAGTCCACCCGCAGCGGTATCTGAGACCGTTGGTGGAACAAAAATTACCATTGACTACAGCCAACCTTCTTTAAAAGGACGAGAATTGGGAAAGGACATTGAACCCAAAGACGGGAAAGTATGGCGTGCAGGTGCCAATGAAAAAACATGGATAGAATTCAGCAAGGATGTTACCATTGAGGGCAAGCCATTGGCTGCCGGTAAATATGGTTTCTTCACACTTAAAAATGGCAATGATTGGACATTGATCTTCAGCAAAAAATGGGAAGGATGGGGAACACAATACAATGAATCAGATGATGCATTGAGAGTGAATGTAAAGCAAGCTGCAGCAGGTGCTTCTGAAGAAAAACTAACTTATACCATTTCAAAAGCCGGTGTTATTACCCTTGCTTGGGGAACCCTGAGGGTTGATTTTAAAGTAAAATAATCCGTACATATATTTTAGCCACAGATTCACAGATAATTTGTTGAATCTGTGGCTTTTTCGTGTAAAAACAGAACCTTTGCGTTCGTCATATGTAGTTTACAGGTATGGTACAGGCATATAATTTTTTAGCAAGTTGGCAACTCTTTCCCGAAAAATGTGATTTTACATCCGGGATCCCTCCCAAAAGCGGTAATTATAAAATTGAATCGATAGAGCATGGTCATGCTTTGAGCATTAGCATCAACTGGGTATCGATGGATAATGAAGCTTATTATACCCAATACAAGATCATTCCTGACGGCCAGTTACACCCATTTGAAAATACAGAGCTGGCAGACGAGGCTGAAGCCAGTATTGCAAACTCTTCTACCCTTTTATTTACGTTTTACAAAAATCATCAAATCATTTTAGAGGTCAAGCATGAGATCATGCCGAATGGCTATTTGAAACTGACACAGCAAGGGTATGACAAAGACCAGCAACCATTTGTAAATATTGAACTATATCATAAGCAGTTGAGTGTATTACCTTATGCTTCATCTGTTGCGGGGGTCGCCATCAGACCTACCAAGGAAGGCGTTATCAAACACAAAGCCCTCTCGGCTATGGAAGATCAAACCAATATGCAATTGGATCAAATACGTCAGCAGATTGAATTATTAGCGAGACAAGCACAAGAGATCAGAAAAAGAAAAGAACTGAGCATGATGATCTATGAAGCAAAACTGAGTTTCAAACCACAGATCGGACATATCTATCATCTCTATGAGAAAAATGACGGACAACATATTCTTTCTCTGGTAGCGCCACAGGAATGGGGTGGCTCAGGTCCCTTTAAACAGTTTGTATCATCTGTTCGTTTGTTGGCTGATCATACATGGGTTGAAGTGAACTAATTGCAGGTTCTACTCACTCATTGAAAAGAGTATATTTGAAACATGGTAATAGATCATATCTCACGTGCAGCTATTTACTATCCTCTTCATCCCGGAATAGAAATGGCACTTCGTTATATTCAAACCACCGATTTCTCGAAACTGGAGAATGGCAAATATGAAATAGCGGGAGAACAAGTATTTGCGATCGTGCAATCATATGATACCAAAGATCCTTCCACTGAAAAATTAGAGGCCCACAAAAAATATATCGATGTTCAATATGTAGTGAGCGGACAAGAAAAAATGGGACATGCGCTTCTTAAAGCACAAGTCCCATCTCGCGAATATCAACCAGATGATGATTTTATGTTGTTTGATGATGCGCCTGATTTCTTTTCCCTTGTTACAGAAGGCATGTTCACCATTTTTTATCCATCAGACCTGCACATGCCTTGTATTCTTCATCAACAATCTACTTTGGTTAAAAAAGTAGTAGTAAAAGTGGGTGTAAATTTTATCAGAGATAAGTGGCAATCTCTTTAACGGAAGCTCTTTTACGATAATCCGGATTGAAGAATACATATTTGATTTTACCATCTTTACCGATCACATAAGTAGCCGGAACGGGTAGATTGGCGCCATTTTCTCCATTGGCCACATTGAAATCAATACCGAAATTTTTATATCGATCCTGTGTCGCTTGTGGCACTTCAAAATTTACTTTATAATCCTTCATGATCTGCATTTTTACATCACTGATCACAGGGAAAGATGCTTTTGTTTTTTCGATCGTCTTCTGCACATTTTCTTGAACCTCCGGTGAAATTGCAATCACTGTAGCACCTTTATCAGTGATCATTTTCAGAGAATCATTCATCTGGCTCATTTGCTTGTTGCAATAAGGACACCATTGTCCTCTATAAAACATCACTACAACATCCCCCTTTTTTAAGGCCGATTGCAAAGAAAATTGTTGCCCATTTTGATCATTTCCGGAAAACATAGGTGCCATATCTCCCACTTTGAGTCCGGCAGGATCAGTTTGTGCGTTAACGACACTCCCCATAAAAAGCAAAAAGATAGCGATGAGTTGTTTCATGTTGGTTATTTTCTTTTAATGACGAGTATAGAAACCATTGCTTACAATACAAAACATAAAAGAGCTAAGATTCACCGATTAGGGGTTAGCGATAACCGGCAATCCCATAAAGACTCCCCCCCTTCGAGAATAATCGATCGACTCTTTTTTCTGTTGCAGGATCTTTCACAACAGGCGGTGCATGATGCGGTTTGACGCGAGCGTCTACAATCATTGGGCCTTCGCAACCCCAGTGCTTATTGCGTGTAAACGAAGCGATACCATATATATCATGCGATGGATTACTTCTTGTATAAGTCACCCATAAATAATTACCCAGTTTTTCTCCGGTAAATGAAGCATCATCACAAAGCACTATTTGTACGATTCCTTTTAACGCTGGTAAATGATGCGCTAATTGTGCATTCAACTGTTCGATCTGTAAAGCTGTTTTTTCCGCATTTACAAAAGCATCTGTTTCTAAGCAAATAACACCGGGCATTGCAAGTAATGCCTTCCGGAATCCATTTAAATCATTCAACACAGAAGGTATTTCGGTAGCTAATGTTCTCAATACTTCCCCATAGGCTGCAAATACGACTTTACTTCCTGTATTCAACCCTGTTCCGGAATAATCCAATGTATCAATGGTGGTATTGGTATGAAAATGAATGTCACGGGTTAAATCAATCCGCTCAAAAACGTATTCAAAAAACGCTTTCACATGATGCGTCGATAATTGTTGGGTATCATCTGCTGTAATGAATAAGAACTTAGCGAGACTCAATTGTCCGGTTCCAAGAATATGATTCGCAATGGTTAGTAATTCCGCAGGTTGTTTGGTAGGCAGATAAGGTGTATACCTTTCACTTCCAATAGCCAATAACAAAGGGTGTACACCTGCAGCATCCACCGCGTGTACTTCTTTCACACCGGGTATTTCCTGTGGTATTGCATCTCCGGTAATTTCGTGGATCAATTGTCCAAAACTGGTATCTTCTTGTGGAGGTCTTCCTACGACCGTAAAAGGCCAGATCGCATTTTTCTTAGCATATACTTTGTGTACACGCATCAATGGAAAAGGATGTTGTAAACTATAATACCCCAGATGATCACCAAAAGGACCTTCAGGTTTGTTGTCACCCGGATACACTTCACCTGTAATAACAAAATCAGCATCGGTACTCAAACAAAATCCATCCTCATATGTGTATCTAAAACGTCTACCTCCTAATACACCTGCAAATGTCATTTCACTGATGCCTTCCGGCAAAGGCATGACTGCTGCTACTGTATGTGAAGGCGGTCCGCCAACGAAACAACTTACTTTTAATGGAAGTCCTTTTTTGTTCGCTTTTGTTTGGTGAACGCCAATGCCTCTGTGTAGCTGATAATGCAACCCGATCTCTTTGTCTTTTTCATAATCATTCCCATTCAATTGGATACGATACATACCCAGATTGGCTTTCATAATACCCGGCTGATCTACATCTTCTGTATATACTTGGGGTAAAGTAACAAAAGCACCCCCATCCATCGGCCAATGATGTATCAAAGGGAGATCACTGATTTTTATTTCTCGATACAATACCGGTTTATTAAGTGGATTTTTTAAAGGCAATGCCTTGAGAGCTGCAATACCAGTACGAATATTTTGCAAAGGTTGTTTAATCGCCTTGATGGGGTCGCCCTTCAGTTCAATCAACTTTTGAACTTGAGCTAGGGTTTCTCGGAATATAAACCTGCTTCTGTCCAATGTTCCGAAGATATTGGAAGCAGCTCTGTACTCGGTTCCCTTTACATTCTCAAATAGTAGTGCCGGACCTCCCATCTCGTATACACGCAAGTGAATAGCCGCCATTTCCAAATAAGGATCTACTTCTTCTTTAATGCGTATTAACTGACCATTTTTTTCCAGATCAATTAGGCAGGATTCGAGTGATGGGTAAGACATAGCTTTAAAACATTGTTGGCTGCAAATGGTTGAGCAGAAGTATTCCTCCTGCAAAATAAGTCATTACCCATAAGTGTGTTGCAGAACTGCGTTTTATTTCCGACCTTAATACCATTCAAAACCCTAAACAACCAAACTATGTTACATCATTTTACAGACCATGTCAATTGGCTATCTTTCTTTCTGAGCACGCTCGCTTATTTTCTGATTGGTGCCATTTGGTACAGTTTTTTATTTTCAAAAGCCTGGGTACGTTTATCCAATATTGACATGAATGATCCGAATGCCAAAAAAGGAGCCGGTGCTATTATGGGGATCAGCTTTATTTTCATGGCTATTTCTTGTGTTGGATTGACCATTTTCAGACAATTGGTCCCAATGAATAATTTTATGGATGCTTTTCATTTGGGGATCTTATTATCTATAGGATTCAGTACACCCGCTATTAGTATCGGGTATTTGTATACGAAAAAACCTTTTGCACTTTATCTAATTGACTGCGGATACCATATTGTAGGTCTTACTACCGCCAGTGTGGTGATGCATTATCTGGGTTAATCTGGTATGCTTATGTTCTCTGCGGGCTACTATTGGCTTTACCGCAGAGAACATGAGCAAAAGAGATATCGCGGAGAATTTCTTTAGTTCTGAGTACCTTTGTAGTATGACAAAACTCAGTGTTAACATCAATAAATTCGCCACCCTGAGAAATAGCAGAGGTGGGAATAATCCGGATGTCATCAAGGCTGCCATGGATGCCGAACGTTTTGGGGCAGATGGCGTGACTGTTCATCCTCGTCCTGATGAAAGACATATTCGCTATGATGACACAAGAGCCATCCGAAAAATCATCACTACTGAATTTAATATTGAAGGGAATCCAACAGAACAAAAATTTGTTGACTTGGTATTGGAAACAAAACCACATCAAGTAACATTGGTTCCGGATGCATTGGGACAACTCACCAGTGATCATGGCTGGGATACGATCAAGCACCAATCATACTTGATTGATGTCATCAGTGTTTTTAAAAAAGCAGGGATCCGCGTTTCCATATTTGTGGATCCGGTGATTGATATGGTGGAGGGTGCCGCTTTAACAGGCACTGATCGTATAGAGCTATATACAGAAGGTTATGCCAAAACATTTGCATCCGGCAATCATGCGGCCGCTATTGCACCGTATGTTGCAGCTGCAGAAAAAGCAAAAGCCTTGGGATTGGGTATCAATGCCGGACATGACCTGGATCTCAGCAACCTGAAATACTTGAAACAACATATTCCTTATTTAGATGAAGTGAGTATTGGTCATGCATTGGTATGTGATGCCATCTATTTAGGATATGAGAACACTGTGCAGATGTATAAGCGTCAACTCATTTAATACCTAAGCAACAGATGCATCCGCCTAAGGAGTAAAAATCTGTGAATCTGTGGCTTACTATCATCAAGCAAATCCAACTGTTTTGAAAAAAATCATCCTGTTCGTTACAACGATCATTTCATTACAATGTGCTGCTCAAAAAGTACAACCCCTCTACCCGATTCCAACAAAAGAACAATTGGCTTGGCATGAAAAAGAGTTTTATCTCTTTATCCATTTTGGTCCGAATACATTTACCGATAAAGAATGGGGTGAAGGAAATGAAGACCCCAATATTTTTAATCCAACAGCACTGGATTGCAGACAGTGGGCACGTATTGCCAAACAAGCCGGTGCCAAAGGCATCATCCTAACAGCTAAACATCATGATGGATTTTCATTGTGGCCTAGCAAACAGAGCACTCATACAGTAAGAGAAAGCAAATGGAAAAATGGCAAAGGTGATGTGCTAAAAGCGTTGTCCGAAGCTTGTAAAAAAGAAGGGATTGAAATGGGTGTGTATTTATCGCCGTGGGACAGAAACCATCCTAAATATGGGACTCCGGAATACAATGATGTGTACATCGCAACGATGAAAGAGTTGTTTACCAACTATGGACCTTTTTTTGAATTGTGGTGGGATGGTGCGAATGGCGAAGGACCCAATGGCAAAAAGCAAGTATATGATTTCAAAAGATTTGAACAAGCAGCTTTCTCTTTTCAACAACCGCTGATTATTTTTAGTGATATTGGTCCAAGCATTCGCTGGTGTGGCAATGAAAAAGGATTCATTGGCAATACCAATTGGAATCTATTGGATACAGCTGGTTTTGCGAGAGGACTAGGCGCACCACATGTGGATACACTGAATCAAGGTAATTTCAATGGCAAACATTGGATACCTGCTGAAGCAGATGTATCTATTCGTCCGGGTTGGTTTTATCATGCCAGTGAAGATGATCGAGTAAAAACACCGGATGAACTATTCAATTTGTATCTGAAGTCGGTTGGCAACGGGGGCAACTTATTACTGAATGTCCCACCCGACAGAAGAGGGTTGTTTCATCCCAATGATTCTGCGGCTTTGATGGGCTTTGCTAAGAAAAGAGCCGAAGCATTTAGCCATAACCTTTTCAAAAAAGCATCTGTTTCCACCAATAATCAGAGGGAGACAGCGCTCAGACATTTGATCGATGAAAATGATAACACTTATTGGACATCAGACAGGAATGATCAGGTTGTGATTCAACTAAAGCTGCCCTACCCGGAAACTTTGAATGCGGTAGTATTGGAAGAAATGATTGCCTACGGACAAAGGGTGATTCGTTTTTCTATTGAAGCGAAACAAGAAACCCAGTTTGTAAAAGTATTTGAGGGAACAACGATTGGCAGAAAAAAGATCGCAACTTTTCCAAAGGTAGCGACCAATGAAATCAAGATCATTATTCATGAATCGAAAGCCCAACCTGTGTTAAGAAGTTTATCTGCTTTCTATATTCAATCCATTTATTAGCTATTAGCCATCACCCATACACAATTAGCCACACCCCAACTCCATAAATTAATTATCTTTGTACCATGACAGCATCTACTCCTATTGTTGGTATTATCATGGGCAGTGACAGTGATTTAAAGATCATGCAGGCTGCTGCTGATATGCTTACTCATTTTGATATTCCTTTTGAGTTAACTGTAGTTTCTGCACATCGTACGCCGGAAAGAATGGTTACTTATGCAGAAACAGCCAGAACAAGAGGGTTACAAGTGATCATTGCAGGTGCGGGTGGTGCTGCTCATTTACCAGGCATGGTTGCGGCCATCACCACATTACCTGTGATTGGTGTGCCCATCAAATCTTCCAACTCGATTGATGGCTGGGATTCAGTCTTGTCGATTTTACAAATGCCCAATGGAGTACCTGTTGCAACTGTAGCATTGAATGCGGCTAAGAATGCGGGTATATTGGCAGCTCAAATCATCGGTAGCCATCACAATAAAACCGCAGAAAAACTGGCTGCGTATAAAAAACAAATGAAAGATGAGGTAGGAGAAAAAATTGATGGGTTAAAGAATGAGTGGCCGAATCAATTTGATTAAATACATTCTTTATAGTTTTTCAATTTGTTCCTTTAATCCTTTCACATCCGATGGACGTGCCGCATTCAGTTCGCGTATCACTCCTTTATCATCGATTAATAAATAGCGAGGGATCGTATAAGATTTACCATCCCAGAAAAGTTTCATCAGATCATTTCTCAGTCCATCAGATGTTCGAATATGGTGTCCGGTCAATTGAAAATATTGAACCATTTTTTTCCACTGATCATCGCGTTCAGCAACATCCATAGAAATATACAATGTCTCCACTGCTCGGGATGCCAATATTCTTTTGGCTTCCTCTTGATATTTAAACTCATCCTTACAAGGCCCACACCAGGTAGCCCATAAGTCAATATAGAGTTTCTTCCCTTTAAATAGCTCTTTCAGCGTTTGGAAGCTATTGATTTGTGTAGCATTTTTTACAAAGGAAATACCTTTATTTTTTTGACTAACAACCCCATGAAAGCTTTTTATTTTTTGATGATAAGGCTGTAAGAATGGAAGATAAGGTGCTGCCGAAGGTAGTTTTGAAAAATTCTCGTAGATATCAATCAGAGGTTGTTCAAACTTTTCCTGAATGTACATGAAATACAATTCTCTGGCTTGCGTTAGCACTCCGATTTCTCCCTTGAAATATTGTTGAATGTCTTCAAATTTTTTACGGATAAAAGCGCTTTCCTCTTTAATAGTAGTATCACCTTTGAACCAACGTATTCGATACAGGTTTGCATTGATCATATTTTCTGCATACCACTGATATGCAGGCAGGAATTTAACAGAAGAGTCGTTCAAAGGAAAGTGATCCAATACTGCATCCCAGTAGGTAGCATACTCTTTAGGAAATTCAGAACGATATGCTGGACTTGTTGGCGAATAAGTGATTGGATAAAATCGTTCTGCCATTTTTTGCACCAATACAGTTGCATACAAATAGTCGATATTTTTTTTAGTAAAATTAAAGAAGCTGCTATCAACCAATTTAGCATCATATAGTTTACCGAATTGTTCGATATATTTTTGTTTCTCGGCTTCTACATGTTTAGACAAAAGCTCAATCGTACTATCATTTTTGAATAAAGGAAGAATATCCCGATAGTATTTTGGAATAAAAGATTCATTCAATAAAATCTGACCTTCTTTATTGGAACCTGTAATCAAGGGCTTTGCGGAACTGGGCGTGTCAATGGTTACTTGTATGTTATCGCCAGACTGTACAAATAGATCTATTACGCGATCCTTACAAATCACTTTTAGAAAACCTGTCTCAGTAGGAGAACAAGATATGCTGATAGAACCCTTCTCGTCTAATAAGAGATTTTTCCTAGCCGCAAAAAAAACAGCATGATTCACCGGTTTTATAATGGCAACTTCTGTATTGGGACGATTTAGAAAAGTATATTGAATGCTTGCTACTTGAGTCTGTGCTACCAAGCATTGATAGCTAAAAATCAACAGTACAACCATTATACATCTTCTCATAGCATCCTTATTTGTGCTTTCAAATTACTGATAATTAATTTGAGAAGATGTTAATGATTGTACTGAGGATTGGATTATTTTACTATGACAATCAATTATTTCCCGGCATTTCCATTTTACATCCTTTTCTTTCCATCAGCAGAAAGATGGTTTCCATAAACATGCTTTCAATACCTCCATCTCTATTAGAGAGGAAATAAATAAAAGTATCTTCTTGTGGTAAATAACGAAATGCAGCCTGAAAACCTTTAACACCTCCATTATGTCCTCGCAATTGAATACAATTGGGATCTTCCAGCATCCAGCCCAATCCATAATGTACAAATGGAGGTTCATGTTCAGGTCTTGACTCTTTGGTCCAAAGTCTTTGCAGACTTTCTTTACTGATCAGCTTCCCATCCATGATTCCTTTGATCAAGAGATGTAATTCCTGAACCGTTAAAAACAAGCCCCCTGCAGAGCTCCATTTGGATGGATCATTACCCTCTCCAACTTTCAGACTATCTTTTTCAACATAATAGCCTGTTGCGATAGGCTTTTTCGCATCATAATGAATGCCTACCGGTTGTAGCAATCGTTCTTTTACAATTTGCTGGTAGGGTTTACCATAGTGCAACTCTAACAATTTACCCAGCACAATGAACCCGGAATTGGAATAATGTAACGACTTACCCGGCTCCATTGATACCGGTTTCATTCCATTGACCAATTTCATGTGGTCATCAATACTGATGGTTTTGGATTCATTGTAATCCGGACTTTCAAAGAAGTCGCCCAAACCGGATGTATTGTTGAGCAAATGTCGGATCGTGATGGCATCCGATCCTGTGGTCAATGTACCGGGGGGTAAATATTTTTTGACCGGTTCATCCAACACCATTTTCTTTTGTTCTACGAGTTGCATAATCAAGACTGCTGTCAATGATTTACCAATAGAACCTAAGTTATAACGAACTCCATCTCCATTAGCGATCTTTAGTTTTTCCTGAGCCAAGCCATTAGACCATGACCATCCATTGTCCTTTCCCTGTACCATCAAAAGGGTTCCGGAAAACTGATTGGCCTTTGCTTTGCTCGCTAAGACAGAGAAGTCGGTTGAAGTCAGGAGCTTTTTTGAGGTCTCAGTTTGTGCCTGCAACTGAAAAGAAATCAGTAAGCAAGCGATCCATACATGTTTCATGTTGTTCGATTTTAGGATACGAAAATGAAACATCCAGTCATCCTCTCCTATCACATAGGTATGTGGTTGAGGATAGAAGTATTAAGTAAGATAAGGGCGGTAAATGAACAAAAATAGGATGTCCAATTTTTACATCATTTATGAATCACCAGTAAAGTGAATTGTGATTCTAGTGACAAAGAGGATTCTTTCAGCATATCTATCCAACTGCTACCATAGCGCGCATACCATCCTGAGATATTATCTACCCTTTCCTGCAAACTATCATTGGGGAATAATTGTGCTTTCCATTTTTTGAGTTGTTGCTCTTCTGTTTCAAACTTTCGTTTTTCTGCCCGCAACATTTTTTTCTCCAACTCCTCTATTCTTTTCAGCGCCTTTGTTTGCAAAGATTGAACATGGGGTAATAAAGTTTCATCAATACCTGCTGCCAATTGCGCAACTTGATCATACCATTGTTGTAAGACTTTCAGTTCTTGACTCAAACTGATTCTTTTTGAAGTTCTTGATTTTACCATTGCGGTAAATAACTGATCTGCTTTTTGAAAAATATTGTTAGCATTCAGATCCAGTTGTTGCATTCTTTTTTCTTGTTCTTCTGTGATTAACAAAAAAGAGTTACGCAATAACAATACCGGATAAGGGACATGTATCGCAGCGAATACTTCTTTCAATTCCAACCAATAAGCCAATTCTCCGCCACCACCAATAAAAGCAATATTGGGAAGAATGGTTTCTTGGAAAGCACCTCTCAAAATCACATTGGGACTAAAACGTTCGGGGTGGGTTTGTAATTCTTCCAGTATTTGCTCTTTCGTGAATTGAAGCCCTAAAGCAGGAACAACAAATCGGTCTTTTTCCTTTTCAATTCGCTCGCGTTGATTGTCGATCAGATAAAACAAGTTGATCTCTCTTCCCCCTGCCTGAACCTTATAATTTTTTTCAAGTTCAATGATGGTCTTTGAAACGATTGTATGTGAAAATCCTTCCAATAATTCCTTTTCGATCACGGATGCAAAACACTGTTTGAGTTTTGCCTGATCAGGGATCAATACCACCAACCCAAACCTTCCGAATAATTCATTGACCAAATAAAGCGTGGCTTCCTGTATCGATCGACCTTCAACATAGGCATTTCTGAAGATATCTGTTAACACTTTTCCATAAGGATGTACGCCGGTTTGCCCCTCAATAGCAGCCAATAGTTCCAGAAGCTTTTTATCAGCCTTCATTCTCCCCACCGCCCCCGTTTGATTGGTTTTCCAAGTCAGCGGATGTCCATCGATATTGATTTGTCCGAGTTCATCCAAATCTGCATCTTCACTACCCATATAATAAACGGGTACAAAATGCAGATCAGGCATTTCTTTTTTGAGTACATCTGCCAGTTGTATAGCATGTAAAATCTTATAGATAAAATATAAAGGACCGGTAAAAATATTGGGTTGATGGGCAGTAACGACGGTGAATGTTTGCTCAGATAATAAAGACTGTATTTGTTGCTGAACCAATGCAGAGGTAGTTGTTTGAGCATACTGTTCCTCCAATGCTTTCACCAAAACCGTTCTAGGTGTTTGAAAAGATTGTCTGGCAGCAATGGCTTTTTTGATTCCTTGGATATCGGGTGTATGCACAAAAAAAGGTCTGACAGTATCAGCCTGAACAAGATAATCGGTCACGATCTTCGAAAAATATCCGGTGCTTTCGTATGATAATCGGCTACAGTGATGCTTCATAATAAGGAATAAAAGTACAACTTACCTGATATTGCTTATGCCGTTGGTCAATTTTATGATAGTTGATGGACCATAGTCCATAGTCCATGGTCCATAGTAAAAGCCCATTGACCATGGACTATTGACCATGGACCAACTACCCAAACCTCTCTGGCTTAAACGCAGAGATGTCCATACTTAGGGATGATTCATTGACTATTTCGCTGACCAGCTTACCGGTTCCTGCTCCCAGACTCAATCCTACCATGGCATGTCCGGTTGCCATGACGACGTTTTTCCACTTTTGGGTACGACCTAAGTACGGTAGTCCATCTGCCGAACAAGGTCTGTATCCATACCAGATATGTTCAGGTGTCGGCATTGGAACATCGAATTCAGGGTAATAGCGTTTTACGGCATCTAAAATGCCTTGCACTCTTTGATAACGTGGAGGTGTTTGGGTGGATGTGATTTCCATCGTTCCACCGAAACGAATTTTATTGCCATCCATGGGAGTTAAAGCTACCCGCCCCTCAATCAATACGGATGGATAGTTGAGTCGATGCGGAGAATCTTCTAGTGTAACAGAATAGCCACGTCCAGGCATCAAAGGTATTTTCAGTTGTAACAATGCGGAGAGCTCACGGCTCCAAGAACCCGCTGCTATGACTACTGAATCGGCATCTATGACCTGCTTGATTGTTTTCACCTTGGTCACTTGCTGCTGATTCTTTTCAAAACCTGTTACTTCATCATTCAGTATAAAACGAACCCCTTTATTTTTCAAATCAGCAACCAGTTGCATCATCAGTTTATTAGGGTACAAATGTGCATCACACTTGAACCAAACTGCACCTTTAGCTTTTACAGTAGTGTGAGGCTCTAGCGCTTGTAATTCCGCTGTATCTAGCAGTACTGTGTCCTCCAATCCCAATTCATGGGCTCGATGCATGATATGTTTTGCATGATCGCCACCCTTCTCAGTCTGAAAAACTTCCAGTAACCCTTTGTGTTCATAGGCAAACTGAAATTGAGGAAGGCGTGTCCAGTCTTCATACATTTTCTGACTCAATATTGCAATATCACGTAAAGGAATGGCCGAACGCTCCACATGCTCGGGTGTGGCACTGCGCATAAATTTTAATCCCCAGTCGATGAGACTCAAATTCAGTCTGGGTTGAACGTAAAACGGACTTTTACTATTCCACATCCATTTAAGTCCTTGTTTTACAATACCGGGGGTTGCCAAGGGTACAAAATGACTTGGGCAGACATATCCTGCGTTACCGTAAGAGCAATTACCGGAGATATCCGTTTTATCGATCACAGTCACTTCATGACCTGATTCAGACAAATAATACGCGCTGCTCAATCCAACAATACCTCCGCCGATAATAACAACCTTCATAACTGAAATTTGAGTCACAAATGTCGCTCAAAACCTGTTCCGTTTCATCTTTTTTTAAGGTTGTTCGTTTATGAAAAAGGAGCTTTAAATTTACAGATACGATTGCCTTATGGAAACTTACGGAAAGATTATTTTGATTGCTATGCCCGCTTTCTTATTGCTGGTACTATTTGAAAAGTGGTATGGCTGGTATCGAGGAAAAGAAACCGTTCGTACACTGGATATGATTTCCAGTTTGAGTTCAGGTATTACCAATGTAACGAAAGATGTATTGGGATTGAGTCTGGTAGTGATCAGCTATGAGTGGATGGTAAATCAACTGGCCATTACGCAAGTACCCAATGGGTTTCTCACTTACTTGATCGCTTTTATCGCTCTTGATTTTGCGGGATATTGGATCCACCGCATTGCACATGAATACAATATTTTCTGGAACAATCATATCATACATCACAGCAGCGAAGATTTTAATCTGGCTTGTGCATTGAGACAAAGCATTTGATCGATCATTAAAATATTCACCATATTTCTTTTACCTGCAGCCATATTGGGTGTGCCCGGACAAGTAATTGCCATCGTAGCGCCTTTGCATTTGTTTGCACAGTTCTGGTATCATACCCAGCATATTGGCAAAATGGGTTTTCTGGAAAATATTATTGTTACGCCTTCACATCATCGTGTACATCATGCCATCAATAAGGAGTACATGGATAAGAACTATGGACAAATATTCATTATTTGGGATAAACTGTTTGGCACTTATCAGGAAGAGTTGGCTGATGTACCTGCGGTGTATGGTATTACAAGACCGGTAAGAACCTGGAATCCGATCAAGATCAATTTCATGCATTTATGGTTATTGATCAAAGATGCCTGGCATGCACAGCATTGGAAAGATAAATTACGCATCTGGTTCATGCCTACCGGATGGAGACCCGATGATGTGGCTGCAAAGTTTCCTGTTTACAAAATTGATGATGTCTATCATTTTGAAAAATATGATACCGGTCATACAAAAACCATGGTGATTTGGTCATGGGTACAACTTGCCATCACACTATTATTCATCAGTTACTTATTTGGAAATATTGTATCCATTGGAAGTCCCAATATATTTGTATACGGTGCTTTTGTTTTTCTACAGGTCTATGCTTTTACAGAACTGATGGATAGAAGTAAATATGCCTGGATTTGGGAGACACTCAAAACAATATTCGGATTATCGTTATTGATTCAAAACAATGATTGGTTTGGCTTATCGCAATACACATCATTAGCTGTTCCAGTTCTCTCAGGATACTTTGTATTATCTCTGATGGTCTGCCTCTATTTTGTAGTGAAAGAAAACCCATTGGCGAAGCAAACAGAAAAACATAAAATAAGAAATAGGAAATAAGAAACAGAAAAGTAGTTTACCATATACAGTTTCTCATTTCTTATTTCTTATTCTTTATTTCTTATTTCTCTACCGTTTCTCCTTCCAAATCATAATCATATGCTTTGGTAATTTTTACTTGTACAAAAGTTCCTGGTGTGAGCTTTTTGGAAGAATGTACCACTACTTCATTATCTACTTCTACACTATCAAATTCAGTACGACCTAAATAGCGGCCTGCTTCTTTTTTATCGATTAACACTTTGAAAATCTTGCCTATTTTCTCTTGGTTCTTTTCGTAGCTGATTTCCTGTTGTACTTCCATCACTTCCTGCGCACGCTCTGCTTTTACCTCTGCCGGGATATTATCCTCAAGATCATACGCACTGGTATTTTCTTCATGACTATAATTGAAAATACCTACCCTATCAAAGCGATGTTCACGAAGAAAATCTTTCAATTCTTCCACATCTTCTTCTGTCTCACCGGGGAAACCGGCGATGAGTGTGGTTCTCAAACAAATGCCCGGTACACGTTCTCTGATCTGCTGAATCAACTCCGTCATTTCTTCACGTGTGATATTTCTACGCATGGCTTTCAGCATATTATTGCTGGCATGTTGCAAAGGCATATCCAGGTACTTGCAAATATTATCCCGTTCACGCATTACATCCAGTACTTCCAATGGAAACTTACTGGGGTAAGCATAATGCAATCGAATCCATTCCAATCCTTTTACGTCTGCCAATGCATTCAATAAACGAGGTAGTTCTCTCTTCTTGTAAATATCCAATCCGTAATAAGTCAGCTCCTGGGCAATCAGCATAATTTCTTTTACGCCCTTTTTTACCAAGCTCTCTGCTTCTGCTACCAACTCTTCAATGGGTTTGCTGACGTGTTGTCCACGCATGAGTGGAATGGCACAAAAAGAACAGGTACGGTTACAACCTTCACTGATCTTCATATATGCATAATGCTGCGGCGTACTGAGCAACCTTTCCCCTACTAATTCAGATTTATAATCTGCTTCGAATTTTTTCAGGATCAATGGAAGTTCCATGGTTCCAAACCAGGCATCTACTTCAGGCATTTCAGCTTCCAGATCACCACGGTAACGTTCACTTAAACATCCGGTCACATATACTTTATCCAGTTTCCCTCTGCGTTTCAATTCCACCTGATCCAAAATCGTGTTGATACTCTCTTCTTTGGCTTTATCAATGAAGCCGCATGTATTTACGACTACAATATTGTGATCCAGTTTGGTATTCTCATGTACCACATCAATGTCATTGGCACTTAATTGTCCACTGAGTACTTCACTATCTACCAGATTCTTGCTACAACCCAGTGTAATAATATTGACTTTGTCTTTTTTGAGTGTTTTCGACTTCATAGCTGGCTGCAAAGGTAGGGATTCGAAGATGAAGCCATCAAGCATTACGTGTTTCTATGAGTGACATATACATCCAACAGCTTTCCGCTTTGCTGAATGGATTCCAATTTAGAAAACCCCGTCTTGACTAAAACAAATACGGAAGCTATATTCTCAGGTTCCGTAATGGCAAAAATTTGATGTTGATCCGTATGTTCAAAAACCCAATGGAGGCCATTGATTACCAACTCCTTTGCCCATCCTTTTCCCTGTGCCCAAGGCATCAGCGCATAGCCAATATGAAAAGCATCCCGATCCGGCATCATTAAAACAGAAAATGTTCCTGCAAATGCAAGGGTTGATTTTTCAGCTACATGATACCGTCCAATCACAGAACCATCCCTATACAAATGAATATTTTCTTTTAAAAAAGACCGACATTCTTCCGCTGTTTTGACCTGCCGGATATACCGCATCACTTCAGGATGACTATTGAGGGCAAAAAAATCAGCTTCATGGGCTGTACTAAATCGACTGATTATCAATTGATTAGTATGAAACATATTCATTTTTTAATCTTTTTTTAAGTTTTTACCCTTTATCCGATGTAAAGGAAGCATTTTTGCAGTGCAATTTTCCGCCGTATGAAGAATGTTTACCGGTTTTTCTCCAAACCCGGATTCCTATCCACCAACTATACAATGAAGTTTTTATTCATTGCATTTATTGGTGTTCATATACCGTTGATTGTCTTGATCATGGCCATTGCATTTCATTGGATTTCTTTAGAAGGCTGGAATATTATTATAGTTGCCTTATTAGCAACATTGGTTGCAACAGCCGGTACTTTATATCTTTTACGTGGACTATTATGGCCTTTACACGAAGCGAAAAAAGCATTATCTGATTATACGGGAAAAAAAATTATTCCGACATTACCCTTACATTATACAGATGAAGCCGGACAATTGCTTCAACAAGTGCAGTTGACGATTGACTCGATGGATGGGTTATTAAGAGAAAGAAAAGACTTATTGGCTTTATTATCGCATGACCTAAGAACACCTTTTGCACAAATGAGTCATATCGGTACGCTGATCCAGACAGAAAAAAATCAGAATACGATTCAACAGTATGGTGTATTGGTGCATAAAACAGCTTCTGAACAACTTCGCTTTATAGAAGACATGGTCATGGTTCTTGAAGGAGGGAATGAAGAAAATCAATCGCATGTATATAAAAGTATCAAGATTGAACAGGTGATTGGTCTGGCGATTGATGCCCAACATATATCCGCTTTGTCGAAACAGATTCAAGTACTGAAACATCATATTCCGGATGTATGGGTAAAGTGCAATCCTCGTTTATTGTCACAAGCCATTTCAAATATTATTGGCAATGCCATTAAGTTTTCGCACAGAGGTGGTGAAGTCATTATCAAAGTACATTTATTCAGTGGACATATTCATATCCTGATTGCTGATAAAGGTGTGGGGTTTGAATCAGGTAAAGCGGAACTTATTTTTCAAAAATTCACTTCTGAAGGACAATCCGGTACCGAGGGAGAAATATCTGCAGGAATTGGACTCTATCTCACACGCAAGATCATCCAAAGCCATGGTGGTATGATTGCCGCTTTTAGCGAAGGAAAAAATAAAGGAGCGGTATTCACGATACAGTTGCCGATTGCCAGCTAAGTATTATTTATGAATCTCACTAGAGAAATGGAAACTGATATCAGGATTATTGGTGATCTCAGTATTCAAAAACCATTCGCTTTGTGCCAAATATACCGGATGCCCATCTTTATCTTCCGCTGAGTTTTGTTGTTTGAATCGCAGGAAATCTTCCAACTTTTTTGCATCATTACTGGTTAGCCAACAAGCTTTGTAAAAAGGCAAGGTTCTGAATTCGCAGGCTGCTCCATATTCTTGTAACAAACGATATTGTATCACTTCAAACTGTAGTTCACCCACGCAACCAATGATCTTTTTAGTACCGCCATATTGTGTAAACAATTGTGCAACCCCTTCATCTGTCAACTGACTGATTCCTTTTTCCAATTGCTTGGTCTTCATGGGATCTTTATTCACCAGCTCCTTAAATATTTCCGGTGAAAAAGTAGGAATTCCTGTGAAATAGAAATCCTCCCCTTCTGTCAACGTATCACCGATTTTGAAGTTACCGGTATCAAATAACCCTACCACATCACCTGCATAGGCATCATCGATCACATCTTTACTGCGCGCCATGAATGTATAAGGATTACTAAAACGCATATCCTTATCCAAACGAACATGGTGATAATATTTATTTCGCTCAAACTTCCCACTACATACACGCATGAAAGCAATACGATCACGGTGTTTGGGATCTAGGTTGGCATGAATTTTAAAGATGAACCCACTGAATTTATCTTCTCCCACTTCAATGGTACGTGTGGAAGTATTTCTGCTTCGTGGAACAGGTGCAATTCGAATGAAAGTGTCCAGCATTTCTTTTACACCGAAATTATTCACCGCACTACCAAAAAATACCGGAGCGATTTTAGCTGTGAGATAATCGTCTACTTTTAATTCTCCGTATACACCATCTATTAGCTCCACATCTTCTCTTAACTGTGCAGCATCTTTTTCTCCTACTTTTTCATCAAGCAAAGCAGACGACAAATCATCAATGGCAATGGTATCATCCTCTTCCGCTTTTGTACTTGCTGTAAACAAACGCAGATTCTTATCGTGCAGATTATACACCCCTTTGAATTCCTTACCACTATTGATGGGCCAGGTCATGGGATGAAGAGAGATATGCAGTTCTTTTTCAATTTCTTCCAGTAGATCAAAGCGATTTTTACCGTCACGGTCCATTTTATTGATAAAAACGATCACCGGTGTATCGCGCATTCTACATACTTCCATCAATCTTCTGGTCTGGTCTTCTACCCCATTCACACTGTCGACTACCAGAATGACACTATCCACTGCAGTGAGTGTTCGATAAGTATCTTCAGCAAAGTCTTTGTGTCCGGGCGTATCCAAGAGATTGATCAAAATATCCTTGTACTCAAAAGACATCACGGAAGTAGCTACTGAGATACCTCTTTGACGCTCGATTTCCATAAAATCAGATGTGGCGTGCTTCTTGATCTTGTTGCTTTTAACAGCACCTGCTGTTTGAATGGCACCACCAAACAAGAGTAATTTCTCTGTAAGGGTTGTTTTACCGGCATCCGGGTGGGAAATAATGGCGAAAGTCTTGCGACGGTTGATCTCTTTTTCGTACTTCATGTTCAATAAATCCGAAAGAAAGGGTATTTGCTCTTTCTTTCAGGGCGCAAAGGTACAATTTGTTGGGTTATGACAAATTACAGGACTCCCTTCTGCCTATAAAAAACCAGCTTAGAATATTGATCTAAGCTGGTTCTACTGCTGAAGAAAAGAAAAAAGGTTGCAAAAAAGCCATCAATCCATATCTAATACTTCATGATCTTAGCTTCCGCTTTTCCATCCGTAACGGTCACAATCCAATAAGTATCATACACCGATTCATCCAAATTTTGGTATTTGTTTTCTTTTAGCAGCAAATTGACCAACATCGGCGTAGAGTTGGAATGTCCGGCTATTACCACTGTTTTACCCTGCATTTTCAATAATTCATCCGCAAAACCTTTTAAGTTTCTGTGATCATACACCTGCACTTCTTTACCGGTTTTAACTGACAATGGCCCAACAGTTGACTTGGTGCGTTTAAAATTGGTAGAATAAATAGCGTCGGGCTGATACATTTTCAACACTTCGGGTATGCGGGCAGCACGAGCTGTACCTTCTGCACTCAATGGTGGATCTGCCTGCATCATGGTAGAACCTTGGGCAGTGGTATCCTTCTCAGCATGGCGCATCAAAATAAAAGTACTGGTTTGTGCATAGGTTTCTGTTGCTGTTAGGATGAACAATGCAACCAGGAAACGAGTAAATATCTGTTTCATTTTTTGATAATTTTCAAGCCTAAGATAAGTGTATACACTGTTGTGTCCATACCGTTAGTCCATTTTATAAGGTATTCTTCACATCTTTTTCCATCCTTCACTGTTATTTTTGATCTGCAAGGATTGGTATCATTTTTGGAGTATACGATCAGCCATTCATTTTAAACAAATCGATTATGAAAAGAATCATTACACTGGTATTACTCGTTGTATTGTATCAGGGACTGCAAGCGCAAGGATTGGGCGGTTTATTAAACAAAGCCAAGAATGCAGTGAGCGGAAATCAAACAGGTTTGAGCAATGATGATATTGTATCGGGATTAAAAGAAGCCTTGGTAACAGGTTCCACAAAAGGAGCGAATCTTTTATCACAAACAGACGGTTTCTTTGCCAATGCTGCACTGAAAATATTGTTGCCGCCTGAAACTCAAAAAATTGAAAGAACATTAAGAAGTGTTGGACTAGGTAAACAAGTAGATGATGCCATATTGAGTATGAACCGTGCTGCGGAAGATGCTTGTAAAAGCGCAGCTCCTATTTTCGCTAATGCGATTAAACAAATGAGTTTTCAGGATGCAGTTGGCATTTTGAAAGGATCTGATACTGCCGCCACTTCCTATCTGAAAAGCAAAACAACTAGTCCACTTACAGAAGCATTTCGTCCCGTAATAGAAAGCTCACTCGAGAAAGTTGATGCCACTAAGCATTGGAATACACTCATTAGCAGTTACAACAAATTGCCATTGGTTCGCGATAAAATCAACCCCGACTTAGCAGCTTATGTTACTGAGCGATCATTGAGCGGTATTTTCTATCAAGTAGCAGTAGAAGAAAAAGAAATCAGAAAAAATCCGTTGGCGAGAACCAGCGATATTCTGAAAAAAGTGTTTGGAGCGAAATAAAGTGATGTCAGATCTCAGATAGCAGATTTGAAATATGGGTTAAAAAACTGTGCAACTCTGTTCCTTACTCTGCGTAACTCTGTGGTTTATTTTTTAACCACAGAGTTACGCAGAGTTGAAAACGGAGTTACACAGTTTTTTTTGACTTTTTACTTTTTACTTTTGACTTCAACTCCCCATCAAGCAAACTCAATATCATCCACAAAAGGCATTTTTCTGAATCGTTTACCGGTTGCTGCAAAGAGTGCGTTTGCCAATGCCGGAGCGATCGGTGGCAAACCGGGTTCTCCTAAACCGGTTGGATTTTCTTCTGATGGTACGAATTGAACCACCACATCCAACGGCGTATTGCGCATCCTCGCAAAATTGTATGGACCAAAATTGGTTTGTACCGCTGATCCGTTATTGAATGTGAGTTTGGTGTATACGGCATGTCCTAACCCATCTACGACAGCACCTTGTACCTGATTCTCTGCACCGCTTACATTCACCACTTTACCACAATGCACCGCACAATACACTTTTGTAATGCGAGGCTTCCCTTTTAGCATTTGTATTTCTACTACCTGCGCCACATAACTATTGAATGAAAACCAGGTAGAGAATCCACGATAAGTATTGGCAGGTGTTTTACCCCAATTGCACATTTTTGCAACGAGTTCTATGACGCTGATGAATTTATCAGGATCATAAGCCAATTTCCCAACAGGCTGCTCTTTTGCTTTTTTCAATAATTCCAAGCGAAACGCTACCGGATCTTTTTTAAGTTCATGTGCTACCTCATCCATAAAAGATTCATTGGCAAATGCCTGAACATTATGTGTAGGTGCACGCCATGGACCGGTGGGAATATTAGTGGGCAAACTATGGCTTTCGATTTTCAGATTTTGAATTGCACCGGCAGGATAAGTATCCGGACTTCTTCCATTACTTAAAGATGCAAAAGATTGATGCCATGCTTCCAAATTCCCGTCTTTAATAGCCGCTTTGAAACGGAACATACCACTGGGACGATAAAAATCATTCTGCATATCATCTTCACGCGACCATTGCACTTGAACTGGACATTGTGCTGCCTGAGATACCAACGCAGCTTCTACACCATTATCAGGACGCAATTTTCTACCAAATCCTCCCCCCTGTCTGGGCAAACCCAATGACACATTGGTTGCCGGTATATTCAGCTCTTTAGCAACTGCTGACACCAGACTTTGTGGTACTTGTGTAGGACCATAGAGTTCTGCTTTCCCATCACGTACATCTGCATAAAAATTCAAGGGCTCCATTTGTGCATGTGAAAGAACAGGCACTTCATACATCACATCCAACACTTTTGTAGCAGCAGCCATAGCAGCATCTACATCGCCATCATTTCTATTAGGAGTAGCTGCAGGCTTACTCAATAATTCACGAAATGCTTTTTCATGGTCAGTAGTGCTTTCTAGTTTAGAAGCATCTTCCCAATTTATTTTTAAAGCTGTTCTTCCTTTCATGGCAGCCCAGGTAGAAGTAGCCAATACTGCTACACTATTTTTCACCTGTACCACTTTTTTCACCCCATTCACTTTCAAAGCAGCACTGTCATCAAATGACTGCAGTTTTTTCCCATGTGCAGGTGGACGAGCCACTACGGCATATAACATTCCTTCTTTTCTGGTATCGATACCAAATAATGGCTTACCGGTTACGATGGCTTTCGCATCCACATCTTTGACACGTGTACCAATAATGGTAAAATCTTTAGGATCTTTTAAAGGCACATTTGTAGGAACCGGCATTCCGGCGGCTTTAGTAGCCAGCTCTCCGTAGGATAATTTTTTTCCGGAACTTTTATGGATCACAAAACCTTTCTCAGCATAACAATCGGTTACAGCTACACCCCAAGTATCAGCAGCAGCAGACATCAACATGGCTTTGGCAGTAGCACCGGCTTGTCTGAGCGGCGCATATCGACTTCTGATAGCGCCACTACCGCCAGTAGTTTGACTACCATACTTAGCATCTAATGGAGCAATTTCTACATCTATGGTTTGCCAATCCACATTCATTTCCTCAGCGATCAACATCACCAAAGATGTTTTTACACCCTGACCAATCTCAGGATTGGGAGACATCAATGTAATCTTCCCATCGGGTGAAATTTTGATATAAGCATTGGGTGAGAATGGAGTTGCTTCTGTATTCTCTCCGGTCTCGGAATTGCTCAATGCAGAAAAACCTACCAGCATACCGCCACCGGCGATCATGCTTACCCTTAGAAAATTTCTTCTGGATACAGATGGATGACTCATGACTTACCTCCTTTTGATGCAGCCAAATGAATGGCTTTACGTATACGAACATTGGTACCACAACGACAAATATTGGTGATGGTGGTATCTATCTCTTCATCCGTTGGATTCGGATTCTTTTTCAACAATGCAGCAGCTGCCATGATTTGTCCGGCCTGACAATAACCACATTGCGCCACATCCATTTCTATCCACGCTTGCTGTACAGGATGGTCTCCGTTTTCACTCAACCCTTCAATGGTAACCACTTTTCCATTACCTACTGCAGCAATAGGTAACTGACAAGAGCGAACAGGACTTCCATTGTAATGAATGGTGCAGGCCCCACATTGTGCAACACCACATCCATATTTGGTTCCAACCAGATTCAATTGATCTCGCAGTACCCAAAGAAGTGGGGTATCTGCATCTACTTCAACAGACATTTGTTTGTTGTTGACAGAGAGCGTATACTTTGGCATTTGAAAAAATTTATTAACGTAATAAAACGATTTGTAAGCTAAGCATTATATCAGAAATGACGAAAGACAGGGAATTAAAATCGGTCAATAGGTCTTCTGCACAACTGATCTTTCACTTGAAAAAAACGCTTATTCATGGCGACTTCCATCTGCCACTTTGAAAACATGTAAAATTTGTGGAAACAATGCATCCATAGTTTCGGCTACTCCTTTAACAGAACCGGGTAAAGTAATCACCAAACTGTTTTTCACGAATCCGGATACACCTCTTGATAACATGGCAAATGGCGTTCTTTGCTGACCATATTGGCGAGCGGTTTCCATGATACCGGGAATAGGACGATCGATCAAAGGCGCTACCGCTTCAGGTGTGATATCCCTTGGAGATAAACCGGTTCCTCCGCTTAACAAGATCAACTTACATCCTTCTACTGAAAACTTTTTTACCAGCTGTTGAATTTGGTCCTGATCATCCGGAATGATCTCATAATGTGCAACTGTAACACCCCATTGTTCTACTTTTTGTATCACTGTTTTTCCGGAAACATCCTCTTGCTTACCTGCTGATACTGTGTCGGAGCAAACAACCACTGCACAATTAATAGCGGATGAATCCATTAAAGACTTATCTGATTTACCACCTGATTTTTGTAACAGTTTAATATTTGCAATCTCCACTCCTTTATCCAAGGGCTTTAGCATATCGTACATTGTCAATGCAGTCACCGATGCGCCATGCATCGCTTCTACTTCTACACCGGTTTTATAGATGGTATGTACTTCAACGGTAATTAATATGCTCAAACCAGCAACTTCATGTTTGATGGCTGCATACTCTATTGGCAAGGGATGGCAATCAGGTATAACATCGCTGGTTTTTTTGATGGCCAATAATCCGGCTGCACGTGAAAATTCAAATACATCTCCTTTGGGTACTTTTTTTCCCAGAATCGCATCAATGGTTTCCTGCTTTGATACTGTTACAGTAGCAATGGCAATGGCTTGTCTAAACGTATTTGATTTTGATGTGATATCTACCATAATTATTGATTCACTTTCCATTGATGGGTTTCATCTTCCAATATTTCAGCTCCCCAAACCGGCAATTCTGCTTTGATTCTTTCTACCAATACACTACAGGCTTCTGTTGCAGCTTTTCGATGTGCAGATGATGTAAACACAAATAAACAGATCTCTCCGGCTGCCACTTTACCCAAACTATGATACACATGCATACATGTAAGTGGGTATTCAGCAAAAACAGCCTCTCTTATCTCATGCATTTTCTGTAATGCCATTTCTTCATAAGCTGTATACTCAATGGCTACTACCTTTTTACCTTCTATTTCATCCGCACGTACCTGACCCAAAAAAATACTATGTCCACCAATGTCTGTTTTGGTACTGTGTTTTTGTATGCTATCGGCAATAAATGCACTACTGATCGCTCCTTGAATAAAAATATTTTTAGGTGTACGTTCTTTCATACTATTTCTTTTCTGCAAATCTGATCCAAGACAAAATACCGCCTTGTAAACTATATATTCTTTTTGTATCGCCCCATAAAGCTGATAACTCTTTTGCAGCTTGTAGGCTCCTCATTCCTGATTGACAAAATACAACAACTGTATCATTTTTAAGTTGTCCGGCTGATTCTTTTAAATCCAAAAGCGGAATACGAAGATGGCTGAATGTCTGAACAACCGGCAGCTCATGCAATTCCCTTACATCAACAATATCAATATTTTTCTGACTCGTCAACTGATCAAATTCAGCTGCGTTGATTTCTAAAGTGTTTGGGGGTGATGAACAAAGCCATACATAATCAATGGCTTTAAATGCAGTTGCATCAGTGGGTATGAATGAGGATGTCTTAGACTGTGGAGTTATTTTAACAGTAAATACCTGATGGTTATTGAATTGATAGGTTAATAACTGATTCACCAACGGCTCTCCGATACCTGTAATCAATTTAATAACTTCTGCAGCCTGCATAGTACCGATGATACCGGGCAACACACCTAACACTCCTGCATCCACACAGTTCAATACAGAACCCTCTTTGGGTGGATCCGGGAAGATATCCCGATAATTGGCAGAAGGTTCTCCGTTTGGTAAAAGATGGTTGAATACAGCTACCTGACCTTCGTATTGAGATACTGCGCCATATACCAATGTCTTTTTCAATAACACACAAGCATCATTGATCATATAACGAGTAGCAAAATTATCGGTACCATCGAGGATGATATCAAATCGATTGATAACTTCTAGTGCGTGTTGATTGCTGAGATGAACCGGAATGGCTTCGATATGGATATCAGGATTTAGCCGATTTAACTTCTTTGCAGCAACTTCCGCTTTGTTCTGTCCAATATCGTCCGAAGTAAATAATGTTTGCCTGTGCAGATTACTTAATGACACTTGATCTCCATCTACAATTCCGATATACCCAACACCAGCACCCACCAAATATTGTAGTGCCGGACAACCCAATCCACCCGCACCGATCACCAACACCTTGGATTCCTGTAAAAGCTGTTGCGCCCTTGTACCGAAATTAGGCAAGATCATTTGTCGATGATATCGTTCATATAATGATTCTTGGCTCATATTATCCTCCGGAAAAAGGGGGCATCAATGCTACAATATTGTTTTCTTGCAAACTCTGATTACCTGAAACTACTTCCTGATCTACGGCTACCACATATTTCGATTGTGCCAACAATGGAAACTGCTGATGAAGAGAAGAAGTTAACGTATAGATATCTGTACCCCCCTCAATGATTAGTTCCTTTGCACCTACCACATCAACCAATTGTCCAAAAAAAAGAATTTTCATGTTCTGCTTTATTAATTTAATGATTCAACTCTACTCACTACAATTCTCGAAACCCCATGTACATATCTTCTACCTGTAGCAATATCTAAAGGAGAAATAATGGCTATACGCTGTGATAATGAAGATGCTTTTGTTCCATCTGCTTCTGTAATAACAATCAATTGCTTTCCTATGTCACTATTAAATATTTCATTCCAAGAGAAAATAACCTTATATCCATCCGATGCTATACAAGTGATATAATATTCACTTAAAGACTTAGGATCATTGGTATCAAATGAAGACTTTGCTAAAACATCTTTCAATAAAACGCCTTTTACATTTTTTAATACAGATTTTCGTACTACCAGATGATTGTAAATAACGATGCTATCAAAAGAAATACTATTGAAGGCAGTAGCATCTTCCAATGTAAACTTTATTGTTTGTTTCACTTTACCTTCTATCGCAAAATAATCAGTAGGTTTTGTATCATGCTGTGCAAATACCAACTGAGACATACATAGGATAGACAAAAGAATCAAATATTTCATAGTTATAGTTAAGCTGTTGTGAATAATAATTTATAAGCTGCTACTGCCAATACAATCGCTAAAATTTTCTGCATACTGGTCTGTTTAAATTTCATGGCTCCAAAATAGGCACCTCCTATCCCACCTACAAAAGCAACACCTACATAACCATACATATCTGTGCTGAACTGAATACCATTGGTCAGCTGCCCCATCAATCCGGATGCAGAATTCACAAAAATAAACAGGGCACTGATAGCGGCTGTTTGTTTTTGGTCTGTCCATTTGAAAAACAATAACAATGGAGAAAGAATAATGCCACCTCCGATACCGATCATTCCCGATAACAATCCAATCACTCCCCCCATCAACAAAGCTCCGTAAAAATGCGATGGTTGCAAATCAGCAATATTCTTTTTCGACGGAATCAATAAACGAACCACAGAAAACAATAAAAGCAGCCCCAATATTTTTTTATAGAGTGTTGCATCAATGGTGATCAATCCACCCACAAATGCCATGGGTACAGAAGCCAATGCCAGCGGTAAAAACACTTTCCATACAAAATGCTTACCTCGATAAAATTGAATAAAGGCGGTGAGTGATACGAATAAATTCAGCAATAATGCCGTTGGCTTCATCACTTCAGGCGCCACACTAAATAAAGCCATCAGTGCTAAATAGCCGCTTGCACCTCCATGCCCAACTGAAGCATACAGAAAAGCCACGATGAACAATAATATATAAAACCAATAAAAGGGATCCATACAATCGCTTTAAGCAGATAACAAATGAATGGTAACCAACGCTCCTTGCTCCATACGTTCTGCTTTCTCCTCAATTTCTATCAAACAATTTGCACCTGCAAATGAACGCATCCGATAGGACTCTTGCGCCCCCAATGGTGCAGCGGTTTGTCCATCATACCAACCTTTCAAAAAATGGGTCAGCTGTGTTGTTTTATGATAGCTCTGCGAAAGCGGCACTTGTTGTTGGACTAACCCAGTTCCAGCCTTTTTCATACCCATGATCACAGGCAGCACATACATATAAAAACAAGTGAGTACAGAAGAAGGATTACCGGGTAACCCAAATATCATTTGCCGACCTTTTGTACCAAAGAACAAAGGTTTTCCCGGTCTTTGTTTGAGCCTATGAAATTGGGTAGTAATGCCACAATATTCTGCGGAACGGGTTACAAAATCATAGTCTCCTACACTCACACCTCCTGTTAATAAGACTAGATCACTTTTTTGCAGTGCCTGAAACAATGCTTCATTCAATTGTTCTATCACATCAGGCACTTGTATCACTTCTATTTGTTGAACACCATATTGCTGTAATACCGCAGCTAATGCAAATGAATTGGCATCATATACTTGTCCGTACTGTAGGGGTTGTCCGGGTGTTTGTAATTCATTTCCTGTGATGATGATGGTAACAACCGGTGATGGATATACCAATACTTCTGTCACACCAATCCCTGCAAGAAATCCAATAGCGGCAGGAGTCAATACCGTACCTGATGGCAAAGCAAGCTCACCTGCTTTGATCTCTGATCCTTTCAATCGAACATTGGAGCCTTGTTGCAATTGATCATCTTGAATGGTTAGTATTCCTTTTTCTGCTACTACTTTTTCTTGCATCACCACGGTATCAGCACCCGGAGGCACGGGAGCACCTGTGAAAATACGTACTGTTGTATTGGATGATAATGGTATCGACTCTTTTGTTCCCGCAGCCATTTCGCCGCTAATCAGTAATGATTTGTTTTGTTGCCAATCTGTATAGGAAAAAGCATATCCATCCATCGACGATTGTGGATATGCGGGAATATCTACAGTTGCAAAAACATCAGCGGCAATGGTATAACCCAGTGCATCAGGTAATATTCGTAATACCGGAGATAGGGTTACGATATGTTGTTGAATGATTGCCCGAGCTTCTGAAACGCTGATCATAAACTTGCTGATATTAATAACTGATTTATCCTCCGATCGTGATCATACTTCTATTTTGAATACTCTCCGCTTGCAAATGCTGATAATCTTGCGTGAATTGTCCGCCCAACTGCGCCGCCTTTGTTGCAATGGATTGATGAATCAATGGCAACACATCTTCTCCTTTTCGTAAGGGTGTTAACAAATCCACTTCATCTTTGGAGAATAAACAATTTTTCATTTTACCATCTGCCGTCAATCGCATGCGATTACAATCGCCACAGAAATGAGCGCTCATGGTACTAATTACTGCAAAGGTCCCCTGATGCCCGGGAACCATGAACTTCTTTGCTGTATCATGTTTCTCAGCCTGCAACGGTACGATTGGATATTTTTCCGCAATGGTTGACAGTATCTCTTCCATCGTGTAAACCTTGTTACTCGTCCAACGATTTCCTTCAAATGGCATGAACTCAATAAAGCGAACATGTACGGGTTGGTCTTTTGTCCATTCAATAAAATCATGGATCTCCATATCATTCATACCACGCAGCACTACCATATTGACTTTTGTATGAAAGCCCTGATCAATCATTAATTGAATATTCTGTTGAACGATCTCAAACTGATCTCTTTTAGTAAGCAGCTTGAATTTATCAGACTGTAAAGTATCCAGACTGATATTGACAGATCGAACATTGCTTTCTTTTAACAAAGCAGCGAATTCATGTAACCGAGTACCGTTTGTTGTGAGAGTAAGTGTAACCGGTAACTGAGCCAATCTTTTAATGATCTCTTTGGAATCTTTTCTTACCAACGGTTCTCCACCTGTGAGTCGTATTTTATCCACTCCCTGTGCCACAAATATTTTAGCCAGTTGTTCAATCTCATCTACTTGCATCAACTGAGCAGCCGAGGCAAAATCATATTCATCTTCCGGCATGCAATAAAAGCATCGCAGATTACAGTTATCAGTCAATGATATCCTTAAGTAATTATGTATTCGTTGATGGTTGTCTACAATCATTCTTTATAATTTAATCAATCGCTCATAGTCTTCTTCTGTATCTACATCGATGTTTCCGAGTGGAAAGTTAATCAATCCAACCTGTTGTATATGCTGATTTATCAGTTGTTTAGCACCCTTGTCTCCGTTTAACCCATATAAAGCTTTGAACATGGTTTTATGAAACAAAACAGGGGTCCCAACAATATCATCATACTTACAAGCAACGATGCGCAACTTTGTCTCCCGGTGATGGGTGATCATTTCTTGTAACAAACTGCTCGTAATAAAAGGTTGATCACAAACCGTGATAATCACTGTTTCGATATCCGGATGCTGTGTTTCTAAATATTTGATTCCACAATGTATAGAACTGGCCATACCCAAAGCTGCATCCGGATTATATATCTTGATTACATCTTCCTGAACATCTATACCATCTCCCTCTTTCAACACCAACAATACAGGACCTAATTGAAGCGCCAAAGCCGTTGAAACAATTTTTTGTACCAATGTTTGTCCCTGATAAAGCAAACTTTGTTTAGGTCTACCCAAACGAACAGACGCGCCTGCAGCCAAGATCAATACTGCTGTTGATGGGGTTTGCATGCTTGGTATTAAATGGCTGTTGAAGAAGTGGATTCAATGACTAAGTCCGCTCGGCGATGAATCGCATCCTGCTTTTCTTTGAGTGGACGTGTATCCGTAGATGTAAGCTTGGCTTGTATTTCTGCGATGATCGATACTGCGATCTCTTCTGCTGTTTCTGCACCAATATGCAAACCAACCGGACCATGAATGGCTTCTTTTTGGTTGTCAGTTAGCTCGATACCATTCTCTGTCAGCTCATCCATCATCATTTTCATTTTCTTGTGAGGACCCAATACACCAATATAAGTTGTGGGGTGATTGAGTAATACTTTCAATACCGCAAGATCATAGTTATAATTATGCGACATCAATACAAATACAGTTCTTGCGTCGATCTGTACACGTTCCAATATTTGATCGGCTTTACTATGAAAGACTTGACATGAAGGCATCGGAAATCTTTCTCTGCTGGCATACATAGGTCTTCCATCGAGTACGGTGGATTGCCACCCTAACATCTCCGCCATTTTCACGACAGGAATCACATCATTACCGGCACCAACGACTACCAATGAAACGGGGGGTTGTATCAACTCCGTGAATACGATGATTTCTTGTTGACCAATCTCATATTTTTTAAAAGAGGACTTACGCTGAGCTATTACTTGTCTTGCCTCTTCTTCTATCACATCTTTTGATAGAACAGATAAAGAACCTATTGTTTCATTTTTTTCTGTAAGTAAATAACATGATCCATATTGTGGTGCTTTTTTATCACTCATGGAAAAAAAAGTCACCAAGGATGCATATTGTCTGGAAGCCGTTGCTTTTTGCAAGAGTTCAATGATTGCTGTACCTCTCTCACCTTGTAGTGGTTCTATCAATACTTGTATCACACCCTGACAACCCAGCCCCATTCCGAATTTGGCATCATCTTCATCAGCAGTATCATAAGTCACCAACATGGCTTTATTAGAAAGAATAACGTGCAAAGCTTTGCGAAAAGCGTCTCCTTCCAAACATCCACCACTGATCGATCCGGTGATCTCGGCATCTTCTGTAATCAGCATGCGGGCACCAGGTCTTCGATAAGATGAACCTTCTACATGCACAACAGTTGCCAAGGCTGTTTTTTTACCTTCTGTAACTGCTTGCTGATATGCTTTTATGATTGAAATGATTTCCTGCATGATCGAACTCCTCTATAGCAATGCTCAACTCTTATTTACGTTGCGCTTTTACCAACGCCGGTGTGATGACACCCGGAATTTTATTACCCCAACTATTTTTTGCATAATTCAATACATCTGCTATCTGTTCATCACTGAGGTATTCTTGTGCAGGCATAGCTCCAACATATTTTTTACCATTCACTGTTAAACTACCGGTAGAGCCTTTTAGGATTACATTGATTAAATCTTTGGAAGATCTTTTCATGTAATCTGCTTTTGCCAATGGCGGATTTACTTCCGGCATACCGACTCCATCTTCCATATGACAATTCTGACAATACAATCCATATACTTCTTTTCCTCTGGTAATACTTTTTTGTGTCTCACTTTGTATAAAACTACTACCAATGATGACCATGGAACATACAACTATTACGATCGATATCTTCTTTTTCATACCTGCAAATTATCAAAATAAATCCGATCAAACCTTTGCGAGGTCAAAGGGTAATTTTCTGATTCGTTTTCCTGTTAAATCATAAATCGCATTGGTCAATGCCGGCGTGAATGGTGGCAATCCGGGTTCTCCAACACCTCCTGCATCTTCATTGTTATCCATGATAAATACTTCAATGGGTGGAATCTCATTGATCTTTGGCATGCGATAGGTATTGAAATTTTTCTCTACCGTCAGTCCATCTTTGAAATGAATTTCATGATTGGTGGCCGCACCCAATGCCATCACAATAGAACCTTCCACTTGCGCACGAACGGTATCCGGATTTACATACCATCCGCAATCGATCACCGCCCATACTTTATCGATTTTGATTTTACCTGTTGCATCTTTAGACACTTTCACCACTTGCGCCACCGTACTACTGAAACATTCTGTGATCGCTATACCATAACCTTGTTTGGGTTTTCTGTTTTTCCATCCTGACACTTCTTCTACTTTATCCAATAATTTTTGACAACGATCACTCTTGAGGTATTGCTTTCTGAATGCCAGTGGATCTTTGCCCGCAGCAATAGCGAGTTCATCCATGAAACTCTCATAAGCAAACCCATTGGTAGATGCATATACTGAACGCCACCACATAATCGGAATCGGCGTTTCAAATGGCACATCTGAGAAGCTGATATTTTTGATACTATCAAAATAATGCGGTTGAAAACCTTCCAACACACTATCATTCGGTACATCTTTTTTGCTACCCATCCAATGTCCGATATTCTGTCCACACAATCTGAACTTAATTGCACTGATCTCTCCATTATTCACAGCACCTTCTGCTCTGTAACTCACACCCGGACGGAAAGGTCCTTGTGTCATATCATCTTCTCTTGTCCAAATAACTTGTACCGGTGCTCCTGCTTCTTTGGAAATCAAACAGGCTTCATGCGTATAATCTAAAAATGCTTTGCGCCCGAAACCACCTCCAAGGAAAGTCATATTCACGATCACATTTTCTTTCTTCACACCCATTTTTTGACTGATATCCCCTTGCACCCAATCAGGTGCCTGAATAGGTCCCCAAATCTCAATAGAGTCTCCTTTATGATGCGCTATACAATTCAATGGTTCCATACAAGCATGGGCTTGATACGGTGTTTCATAGACCACATCCAATTTGGTTTTTTGTTGTGCCAAGATCGGATCGGGGTCACCTTGTTTTTTGGCAGACAATCCTTCTTTGGATTGTAACTCCGCTTTCATTTTTTTATAGATGTCTTCCGTATTCACATAATCAAATCCCGCATCATCCCATACTACTTTTAATGCTTTTCGTCCCTGCATCGCAGCCCAGGTAGACTCAGCCACCACAGCTATTCCCTCACGATCCGTATCAAATACTTTCATGGTGACTTTGAATACCTTTTTCACACCGGGTACTTTTAAAGCTGCAGTATCATCATAGGATTTTACTTTCCCTCTTAAACGTGGATTGCGTTCTACCATAGCATATAACATGCCGGGTAATGTTTTATCAATACCAAAAACAGCAGTACCATTTGTCTTGAGTGGGGTATCCTGACGAGGAAGTGGCTTTCGAACCAATTTATAATCCTCTATTTTTTTCAGTTGTACATTTTTGGGTGCTTCCAGTTTTGAAGCATCGACTACCAACTCACCATAATGCATTTTTTTACCTGATGGACGATGAATCACATGTCCGGCTTCCGCATAACATTCTGCAGCAGGAACACTCCATTTGTTTGCAGCAGCAGTAATCAGCATTTCACGAGCACTGGCACTGAGCTTTGATAAGTTCTTGTAAGTTCCTCGTACCGTAGAGCTACCACCGGTAATTTGATTACCATATTTAACAGTATCGCCTTTACCAAAAATGATATTGACTTCATCGAGGTTTACTTCTAATTCCTCTGCAATCATTTGCGGGATGGCCTGATAAGCCCCTTGTCCCATTTCAGCGCGGTGACTAACGATGGTGACTTTACCATTGGTATCAATATGTATCCATGAATTCAGTGATACGCCATAATTCTCTGCATCTTCTCCTTTGATAATGGTAGATGCTTTGGATTCACCGGAAAAATAAAAACCTAGTGTAAGCGCAGTGGCTGATAAACCGGTGGCTCTAATGAATTTTCTTCTTGATATATCTTTTGGTTCCATGATCGGTCATTGTTGTGGTTGAATAATGTAGATGCTATCCTTTTGCGGTCATTTTCTTCGAAGCTTTTTTGATGGCTTCCCGTATTCTTGGATAGGTACCGCATCTGCAAATATGTCCTTGCATGGCTGCATCAATATCAGCATCTGTGGGTGAAGTTTTCTTTTGTAATAATGCAACTGCCGCCATGATTTGTCCGGACTGACAATAACCACATTGCGGCACCTGTTCTTCTATCCAGGCAGCCTGTACCGGATGTGAGTTATCATCTGATAGCCCTTCGATGGTGGTGATGGACTTATTTGCGGCACCGATCACAGGGATGGAACAAGAACGAACCGGTTGCCCCTCCATATGAACCGTGCAGGCGCCACATTGTGCCACGCCACATCCATATTTGGTTCCTTTTAATCCAACGATATCGCGGATAGCCCATAAAAGCGGCATTTGGGGATCGGCATCAATCGTATGTTCTTTCTTATTGACTTTTAGTGTAATCTTAGCCATATAGTGATTTTAAAGTATGATGATTGAGGAATAGATCTTATCTGGAAAAATCCCTTTAAGTTAAAGTTTTTATTCCAAACAAAAATGAAGTTTCCCCAAACAATTCCCCTCCCATTCAACATGAAAATGGGTCGTTTATAATTTTTAAGAAATGGGAAGGGTAAAAAGGATGTGATTCTTTTTTTTGAAAATGCCCACCAGATAGAAGGTTCCTTGCGATATCTCTTTTACTCATGTTCTCTGCGGTTCATATAGCGTTTTTTACCGCAGAGAATCAGAGGACGCTGAGTTTGCGCTAAGGAGTTTTATATGCCTCTCTAGACTATTAAGTCGACAATAAAAAAAAGATGCCAGATAAAAATATCCGGCATCACTAAAATTATATTACATCTGACATCTGCGATCAGACATCAAAAAATTCACTAAATATCAATCGCTTCCCCATAAGCCGCGGCTGTTGCTTCTTTCAAGCCTTCGCTCATGGTTGGGTGTGGATGCACTGCATTCAGAATTTCGTGTGCAGTGGTTTCCAATTTACGTGCAACTACCGCTTCAGCGATCATTTCAGTTACATTGTAACCGATCATATGACAACCTAAGAACTCACCATATTTCGCATCATAGATCACTTTTACAAAACCTTCGGTGGCACCTGCAGCACTGGCTTTACCACTGGCTACAAATGGAAACTTACCTACTTTGATCTCGTATCCGGCTTCTTTCGCAGCTTTCTCTGTATAACCAACGCTGGAAATCTCAGGGATACAATAGGTACAGCCCGGGATATTGTTATAATCGATAGCCTCAGGTAAATGATGATGCTTCTTCTCCAGATAAGCCATATGCTCTGCAGCATTGATACCTTCTTTGGCAGCAACGTGAGCGAGTGCTTGTCCGGGTGAACAGTCACCAATTGCATACACCCCTGCTAAAGAGGTCTGCTGGTATTTGTCAACGATGATCTTTCCTTTTTCAGTTTTGATACCGTTTTCTTCCAGACCAATATTTTCGATATTAGCTACCACACCTACTGCACTCAATACCACATCTGCTTCAAGGGTTACGATGGAACCATCTTGTTTTTTCACTTGTGCTTTTACACCGGCACCAGAAGTATCTACTGATTCAACAGAAGCATTGGTCATGATCTCAATACCTTGCTTTTTGTATTGCTTCTCTAATTCTTTAGAAACATCTTCATCTTCTACCGGAACAATACGAGGCATGAATTCAACGATGGTTACTTTGGTACCCATGCTATTGTATACATAAGCAAATTCAACACCTATTGCACCACTTCCTACAACGATCATGCTCTTAGGTTGTTCAGGTAATACCATCGCTTCGCGATAACCGATTACTTTTTTACCATCCTGTTTCAGGTTCGGTAATTCACGGCTGCGACCACCGGTGGCGATCACGATATATTTTGCTTCAACAATTTGTTTGCTGCCATCTGCTGCAGTTACTTCCACTTTTCCTTTAGACTGTACTTTACCATAGCCCATGATGACATCGATCTTATTCTTTTTCATCAGGAACTGAACACCTTTACTCATTTTATCCGCAACACCACGACTACGTTTGATAACACCACCGAAATCATGGGTACCGGTTGCATTGATACCATAGTTAGAAGCATGTTTCAGGTATTCATATACTTGTGCACTTTTTAACAATGCTTTGGTAGGAATACAGCCCCAGTTCAGACAGATACCACCCAGACTTTCTTTTTCAATGATTGCTACTTTAAAACCCAGCTGAGAAGCACGGATAGCAGCAGGATATCCACCCGGACCACTTCCAATAACGATTACGTCGTATGCCATAAGATTTTGATTGATTTAATGATCCAATGACGATGTCATTGCGGATGCGAAAATACTGGAAAGTAGTGAAAAGTGAGAAGTGAAAGGTGAAAAGTGAAAGAACCCAGTATCTTATCCCTCAAAGAATACCCGGATGGTCTGGTAAAACCAGCTGGTATCGATGGAGGGTGTCTTTTGGAGTTGCTCATTGAAACCCTGTAAGCCGAAAAGTCCGGCCATATTCCCATTCCTGAGGGCTATTTCTAGATAACCGGCGGAATTGAACCATGCCAATTTTTCGGTTTCCGGAACGGCCGTATAGTTGGCACTGATCGTTTCGATGACCTCATTTCTTTTAAAAACGATCTTAAAGTTCCTTCCCTTACGATGTTCATTGAATTCAGCCTCTGTGATATTGATCACCACATTTTCAAACTGATCGATGAACAGTATCTGTCCTTCTATCCAATCTGGACCTACGGTTGGTCTGAGCGGGTATTTTTCATCAATCGTGTCTATTGGCTGACCGATGCTATTGAGCTGTGCGGTTTTAGAGAAAGTGTTGATAGCTACGGCAATAGCACTTGTGATCTGTAATAAATTTTTAGCAGCGCCCAAGGGTATTGCGATGATCTCTTTAGGTTTTTCACCTGTAATCATGGTCAATAAACCATTATCGGAGCAGATGATGTATTGCTGGCGGTGTTTGGCCATCAACACATATTTCAGGGGTGATTCAAATAAATTGGCAATGATCAGATGAAAAGTACCCGAGGGGAAATGTTGAAATGCATTCGCACAGATATAAGCCGCCTGCGGGAAATTGGTTTGGGGCAGGTAGTGTGTGATATCACAAATATTGACAGAAGGATCCAGTTGCAGGAACTGTCCTTTGATAGCACCCACGAGAAAGTCTCGCTGGCCTATATCAGTTGTCAACGTTAGTATGGGCATGCCGCAATAGTAACGTCAGGATACGTCGGTTATTTCACCAATTGTCCATTTTTGAAGAAAAACTTACGAACCAGCTTATCAGTCAGCGAAGGGAAAAAGCGATTCATGAAAACAGTTCTCTTTCCGGTGAAAGTGAGTACAAGGCTTCTTTTTCTTTTTTTGATGGCTGCAATGATATGTGTTGCGCATTCTTCCGAACTCATCATTTTACCCTCATCCATAGGTGATTCGCCGTGCGATTGTCCGGCTTTGTTCAACGCCACATTTCGAATATTAGAAGTGGTGAATCCCGGACAAATCAATAGTACATTGGTTCCACTCTCGAGTAATTCGGTTCTGAGTGCTTCCATCCAGCCGTTGACTGCAAATTTGGAAGCGGAGTAACCACTTCTTCCCGGCAATCCTCGATAACCGGCAATGGATGAAATAGCTACAATGGTTCCTTTGTTTTTCAAAATATGCGGTAAAGCGAATTTGGTACAATACACCGTACCCCAGAAATTGATGTCCATGACTTTACGTAAAGTATCCAATTCCACTTCTTCAAAAATGGAGCGCATGGAAATGCCTGCGTTATTGATCAGGATATCAATGGTGCCAAATGATTTGATCGTAACATCAATAAATTGTCTGCAATCCTGTTCTTTGCTAACATCCGCAGTGTAAATCAATAAAGGAGCACCCGGGTGAGCAGACTGCAGTTGATAAAGCTTATCATAGTTTCTTCCGCAAGTAGCCACTTTAGCACCCAAGACCAAAAAAGCTTCTACCAATGCTTTACCGATTCCATCGGAGCCACCGGTAACTACTACCACTTTGTTGAGGAATTGCGACATAATTCAAATCATTGAGTAACAAAAATACAAGATAGATAGTCGTAAATAATAAATGGAAGAAGCCATTTGCATTATTCATCGTTATAATGGTGAAAAATACAACGACTTAAGAAGAAAATAATGGTTCAAGCATCTATAATCCTAGCCCTTGTCGAAATTTTGCAAGACAATACCCGCATGAGGTTGCACAAATAAAAAAGGCTACGATTGTTCGTAACCTTTTTACTGTGATCCCGCTGGGACTCGAACCCAGGACCCATACATTAAAAGTGTATTGCTCTACCAACTGAGCTACGGAATCTCCTTCCTTAGAACTGAAAATACATTGCTGTATTCCGTTTTGGGAGTGCAAAAATAGGTGAAATAAAAAACCAGCCAAATTTTTATGCTTCTTTTTTATACGATTTACTCACATTCAACTCTTTATGTGCATAATCAACTGCTCATTTCCATCTGAATACGACCGTATTTCGCTCCCATCCCAATAATTTATCTTTTTAAAAGAAGCGAATTTTTCACGCAAGGCGTCTGCTAAAACATAGCTATACAATTATTCTTCTATTCAACTTATTTCAAAATCGTAACAGACCCCGAAAATATTCCCGGTATCAATCTCGGTTCGATGATATAATAGTAAGTAGCTATTGCAACAGGTTTCCCTTCAAATGTTCCATCCCAAGGTCGCTTATACCCTTCTGTAAAAAATACCCTTCTACCATATCTGTCAAACACACTCACCACCGCATTCGGATATTTATCCAGTTCAGGAATCACCCAAGTATCATGAACACCATCTCCATTGGGTGAAAACACATTGGGAATTGGGAATGGTTTCAATACCGTAACAAATACTTCATCAGTAGCAACACACCCATTGGTACTCACTACCCTTAGTGTTAAATTCTGATCCGCATTTCCTCTAAAAACAGGATTACGCAGTGATGCATTGTTTAAAAAAGTAGCCGGTGTCCATTGATAGGCTTGTACATTGCCAGTTATTTGCGGATTGAATGTATAAGGCGTATTCTCAAAAATAAACAGATCCTTTCCTACATCTACCAGCGGAACCGGTGCCAGATTCACAATGATCTCATCCGTTACCGCTACACAAGAACCATTACCCGTAGTAGTAGCATAGATCCTAAAACTTCCTGATGATTGGTCTCTGCTTGACAAAACATAATGGGTATTAAGCGCATTCCTATTGTCAAAAGTGCCGGTTCCATTGGACGTCCACTGAATACCACTTGCATTTCTAAACTGTGCATTCACTGCCAGCAAAGAATCATTCGCACAGATGGTTGGATTATTACCAATATCCACAAACGGTGCATCTGTAATACGAACCAATAAAGAAGAATTGACAACGCGACAAGATTTATTATTTGTTGAAGACAATACCAGCGTAACAGTACCATTGGCTGTATCCTGTGAACTCGGTATATAACTATTCGTTAAACTAGAAGTACGTGTACCAAATCTACCGGTACCATTACTTGTCCAAATACCGGTATTGCTACCTCCGGAAACAGATCCATTGAGTTGTACTACCGCATTATTGGCACATACTACCTGATCATTACCCGCATTCACTACAGCAGGCTGATCAATTTCAATCTTGGTAAAAGCCGTATCACTCACACATCCATTGACAAGAACAAAAGCCGCATATTGACCGGAATCTCTATAATTCACTGATGCGATTTGTGGGTTTTGTTGCGTAGAACTAAATCCATTGGTACTGAACCATCGAAAACTTGCATTGCCTCCCGCTGTGGCTGTCAATTGTAATGAATCATTCAAACAAAGTGGACTATTCGAATTGATCTGTGGCTTTGTTGGTTCCGGAATCACTGTAACATTCACAGAGCGATCATTACTCACACATCCATCCACCGTAATATTCACAGAATAAATACCCGACTGATTCAATCTTACAGAATCGATCACCGGTGATGATAATTTACTGTCAAATCCATTCGGACCCGTCCATTGATAACTTGCACCGGAAACAATACTGGCTCCTAAGTTCAATCGACTATTTTGACAAATTGGTGTGGGTACTGTAATCACCGGTGCTGTAGGTGTTGGTTTCAATATCGTAGTAATACTGTTGTTCACACCCGTACAACCTGCAACACTCACCGCTACACGATACTCTCCCGTATTGTTATTATTCATGGATGAGAGTAATACAGATCTTGCATTTGAACTAAACCCGTTGGGACCAGTCCAACTATAAGAGCCTGCAGTTACACTATCTGCCGTTAAGCGAAGCGATCTTCCTTCACAAGCCGGTCCACTACTTGCAATATTGACCGGACCCGGTAATGGATTTACAATGGCGGTTGTAGTACTACCCGGTCCTCTACATCCATTTACGGTAACAGCAGCGGTATATGTACCTGCATTTGTTTGCAGTGCATTGTTGATCACAGGATTTTGATTGGAGGAAGTAAATCCCGAAGGTCCCGTCCATGAATAGGTAGCACCGCTAATGGTAACGGCATTCAATTGCAAAGTATTACCCTCACAAACGGCTCCATTGTTACTCACTTGTGGTGCGGGTGGAGTTGGATTAACTGTTATGGCAACAGTATTATTCGCACTTCTACATCCATTCACAACAATATTCACCGAATAATTTCCCGATGCTGATACAGGCACATTGGTGATGGCAGGACTTTGTGTATTACTTATAAATCCACCCGGACCCGTCCAATTATAAGAAGCACCTGTAACAGATGCAGCCGATAAAATCAGTGTTTCATTTTCGCAAACCAATGAAATGGGATTGATGGTAGGTGCTGCAGGTGTAGGCTTCAATGATGCATCTACACTATTTGCTACACTGGCACAACCGGCCACAGATGCAATGACTTGATAAGCACCGGCAGTTGCTTCATTCATGCTGGCGATGGTAACGATTCTGCTATTGGCAACAAATCCATTTGGACCCGACCATGTGTAACTTGCCGCTTGCAATTCTTGAGCAATCAATCTCAACTCTTCCGTGATACATACCGGTCCGGTACTCGTTACATCTACTTGAGCGGGTGGTAAATTCACCGTTACATTTGTAGTAGAGGAATTACTAACACAGCCATCCACCGAAATAGACAATGCATAATTTCCTGCATTCGCGGATTGTGCATTGAGTATGGATGGTTGTTGTTCAGTAGAAGTAAATCCATTCGGACCTGTCCATGTATAGCTGGCACCAATAACGATCGGCGTATTCAATGAGAAAGTTTCTCCAATACAAACTGGTGATGAATTGGAAACAACCGGTGCAGCCGGTTTTGTTTTGATGGTTTGCGAAACTGTTCCTCCCGCACTAACACAACCATCTACTATTATGCGTACGGTGTAAGTACCTCCATTTGCAGTTGTTGCATTTGCAATCTGTGGCTCGCGTAATGTAGAAGTGAATCCTGGACCTGTCCAACTATAAGATGCACTTGATAAAAATGGAGAAGATAATTGAATCACTCCTCCCTCACACACCGGTCCGGTAGTGGTTGCGGTTGGTGTGGCGGGTATGGGTTTTACGGTGACGGTGTAATTGAATGCGGGACCGGTACAACCGTTGGCTGTTGGTACGATTTGGTATACTACATCAACCGGACTTGTAACGATACTATTTAATGTTTCAGTAATAGATGTTGTTCCTGTTTGACCGGATACGACAGGATTAGTAATGTTGGCGATGGCTGCCCTACTCCATACAAAACTGCTACCGGAGATCGTAGAACTAAAACTATAATTCTGTGCAACACCTGAACAGACAGTTCCTGTAGGTGAGCTATTAATAGATGGAAGTGGGTTTACTGTTACTATAATTGGCGCTCTTGGACCAGTACAATTATCGGCAGAAGTAGCAGCTACATAAAATGTTGTAGAGGATGTTAATACACTGGTGGTATAAATAGGATCCGTTTTTAATGAACTTCCTCCTGATGGTGCTGCGTACCAGTTATAGGTACCACCAGGCGCAGAAGCAATTAATGTAGCCGTATTTCCTGAACAAATAGTTACCGTATTTACTGTTGGTGCTACAGGTGCAGGATTAATATTCACCACCATAATATCAGTGGCAACTGTACATGGTGATACGGGATTATTAGAAGTTAATTGTAAGGTAACTGAGGATTGTCCACTGGTTGGTGTAAAAGTGGTTGATAGTTGACTCGCATTTCCAAATGTACCTGTTCCACTAACGATGGACCAAGAGCCATTGGTTGCCGAGCCTCCAACCGATCCGTTTAGTGTTATTGGCTGTGCATCGCAGGTTACTAAATTAGTTCCTGCATTTGCGGTGGTATTTTGATTAATAACAATATCGAAGTCTTTAATACTACCTGCACATCCTCCAGATGGAGAAATTGTATTTGTAATTTTATAACTTCCGGGTAAACTTGTTGCTAAATCAATTTCACCGGTACTTTCATTTTTAAATTTCAAATTAGTAGACGAAGCTGTGAAACTACCTGCACTAGCTAAACCGGAAAATACAGGTAATGGATTCGATTGCTGCACACAAAATGGAGAATTATATATAAAAGTTGCATCTGCTGCGTCTGTAATAATTCGAATATTTGAAGTACTGGAATAAATACAACTTCCTCCGGTGGTAAATGTAATGGTGTATAAACCAGGAGCGCTAGCTGCAATATCAATCTGACCTGTTGCGGTATTAACAAATTCAAGACCAGGAGTAGAACTAAAAGTACCTGTATTTCCACCTAAAATATCAGGTGGTGGTGGTGCGCCACCAGTCTTACAGTAGGTACCTGCCGAATATACAAAAGCAGGATTTTGTTTAGGAGTCACATTTACAGTAGCTGTTGTCCTTGAACCTGTACATCCTGCAGCAGAAGTTGCAGATATATAATAACTAGTGGTTGAATTTAACTGTGTAGCAGTATAGGATGAACCAGTTGTTAAAAGATCTCCCCCACTTGCTGCATTATACCACCTGTATGTATCACCAGTTGAACTTACCGTTAATGGCGCATCCTGTCCCCCACAAATACTAGTACCATTTACAACAGGCGCAGCTGGTGTGGGATTCACCGTTACAGTTACCGCAGTTCTTCCTGCACTTACACAACCATTGACAGTTGTTTCAACATAATAAGTAATTGTTGATGTTAATGTTCCAGTATTATACGCAATACCAGTACCTATAGGTGTTGTACCACCTGTTGGAGTTGCCCACCATGCATAGGTCCCACCCGGTGCTGTTGCTGTAAGTGTGGCACTGTTGCCACTACAAATTGATGCACCCACAATCGTAGGATTGTCAGGTATGCTATTCACAGTAACCGTTACCGCTGTTCTTGGACCAGCACATGTACCATTCATGGCTTGTACGTAATAAGTGGTATTGGCATTCAATGTTGGGGTAACATAATTAGCAGATGAAGAAAGGGCAGTTCCACCTGAAGCCACATTGTACCACTGATAACTACCCGAGGATCCGGACGCTGTAAGCGATGCCGTAGTTCCCGCACAAATGCTCATACCTGATGCTGTGGGCGCAACAGGAATACTGTTGACTGTAACCGTTACTGCTGTTCTTGTACTGGTGCAACCATTAACCGTTGTTTGCACATAGTAAGTTCTATTAGCTGTAAGTATCGGTGTTATAAAAGAGGCGCCAGTTGCTAGTGGGCCTCCTCCTGTTATAGCATCATACCACTGAAACGTATCGCCACCTGAACCAGAAGCATTTAGTGTAGCAGAAGAACCACTACAAATAGCAACACCGGGTGCAGTTGGAGGAGAAGGTGTAGGAGCTGCTACCACATTAGCAACCTGTTGAACTGCCGGACAACCCACTGTATTATCAGTAACAGTTAATGTATATGCTGCTGGGGTTGATGTAGTAATAGAAGTAGCAGATGAATTAGTATTCCAAGAATAGGTATACGGAGGATTTCCGCCACTTACAGAACCAGTTAATGTTACACTCGCCCCATTACAAATAGCAGGTGTAACAGGGTTAATAGCCACCGTCATTGGAGGAACTGTAAAAACACTTACAGTATCCTTACGGCCAACAACACAAGAACCTGATGCTGTTACTTCATATCTTATTTCCGTTGGTGCTCCGGTTTGAGGTGTTACAGTAACAGATGTACCGGTGAGCGTATTCAAATAGTTATTATAAGTACCTGCAGATCCAGGAAATATTGATCTCCATGTTGCAGTTGTAGCACCTGAAACTGTCATGGTACCCGAACAATTCTGTCGAAGCAATAAATCACCAGATGCTTTAATCACTGATGCGGTAGTTATCGTGTAAGTATTAGGCTCATTACCTGGCTTACAAAAAGATATACAAACAGTAGTTAAACCCGTTACGCAAACGGATTCACCAATTTTGATCAATGGTCCACAATTAATGGAATAAAAACTAGACTGAGGTTCTTTGTCTGTATCAAATACTAAAATGTCTGCACCAGGATTGAGTGTTACATTGAATCTTATGCATCTAGAATTTGCATCAGGCGGATTCGTGCTAATGCATGCTGTACCTTCTCTTTTTGATTTAAGAGACCAAGATGTATCTTTCTTTGCAGATAAGTTAACTGTCACTACCTCAGATGTTCCATCATTTACAGGACACTGAGCCGTACTTTCACCGATGCCTACTACCAATAAGCCAAATACCATTGTCAAAACACATACCATCTTTCGACAGATGTTATCAGGTAATTGCTTTATAATTTTGGTGTTGGACATTGCGGATTTCACGGTAAAAATACGTGAAATATAGCCTTTAGGATTACCCAAGACCCCACTAAACATTAAGAAAAAGCTATTAGTTGTCCAGAAAAACTCAGTCCACCCTGTCTCGTTTACTTTTTCCTCAAATCCAAATTATGTACATAAGCCACCCGTAAAGCATTGATATTCCGATACTGGTTACCTGCAGCAGTCTGGATAAATGTATTCAGATAACCGAATTGCAGATTGTTATTGTTATCAAATGCGTAGTTAAGCCCCAGGAACAGTCGGTTTTGGTCGAAATAATTATTCACGATCTGTTTGCCGAAATTGATATGCAATTCATCATTCACTATTGCTGATAACTTCTTGGGTATCAATCCTTGTGGATGTAATGGGATTTGGTAGAAGAAATTATAACGCAACCTGAAATTAAAAGCATAACTATCAGCCAGCTCTGTATTATTGAGATATCGTCTGCGATAACGCTCCTCTAAACGGATATACTGCATCAGCCTCGTTCGCTTATTCTTCGTAAACCATTGCACTTGCTGCCAGGGACGATGTTCCGGCTGGGAGACTTTGATATTGTCATTCGGAGGGTAGTTATTGATAAAACCATAACCCAATGTTAATCTTACATTGTCATCAATAAAATAGGTCAGTCCCACCCGAGCAATGCCGGTAGAAAAATCACTGATCAATTCTTCCCGTGTACGGATCTGGAAATCGGCCCATAAACCCCACTTATTACTCAATCGGGTTTGATTGAAATAAGCCAACCATGTTTGCGAGGCATGCGATGTATTCTTGGGTTGAGCTATTACAGTTGTTGCCAACAAGATGGCAACTAGTGATAATTGGATCTTCATTTTCATCTAAAACAGATTGCTGATTTATTGTAAAACTTCCAATGCTTTTTTAATCGTTTGATCAGTCTTGTTTTGCACTTCATAATATCCCTGCGTTCTCCATATCTGACGTGCCATCATCAGCTGAATCGTTTTCAAGAGTAAGGTTTTATCTTTTGAAGAAGCTCCGTTTAAACGGATACTATCTTTTGCAGCAAAATCTACCAATTGCTTCCATTCTGTTTCACCCGGATTAAATTGTTTGTACAAATCATCCGGTGTTTTGAATGACTTGAATTTTTGCGCATCCTGCAAATAAAGACGATACACAAAATTATTCATGGTGCTTTTGTAATACATCGCAGTTAATGCTGTATCCAATTTTGAAGTATCATAAGGCACGAACATATCCGGTGTAATGCCTCCCCCACCGTACACGATTTTACCTCCGGGTGTTTTGTACGATTTACCCGATGGCTTTACCGTATCAGCTTTCACCAACTCTCCATTGTGCCAACGATTCACCAATTCTTCTTCATACTTCGATTTACCCTTATCGTAGGCTTTCTGAATACTTCTTCCCAATGGCGTAAAATATCTTGCGATGGTTAATCGAACGGCACTTCCATCAGACAATTGAAATTGCTGCTGCACCAATCCTTTCCCGAAAGAGCGTCTGCCTATAATGGTAGCTCTGTCCCAATCTTGTAATGCACCACTCAACACTTCACTAGCCGATGCAGAAGTTTCATCTACCAGTACGACCAATTTTCCTTTTTCAAACAAACCATCTCTTTTACAACGGTATTCCATTTTGGGAACATGCTCCCCTTCTGTATACACGATCAACTTATCTCCATCCAAAAACTCATCCGCAATATCTGTTGCCTCTTTTAAGAGTCCACCCCCGTTGCCACGCAGATCCAGGATCAATTCCTTCATACCCAACGCTTGCAATTTTTCCAGTTGCTGCATGAACTCTTCATAAGTAGGTTCCCCAAAACGATTGATCCTGATGAATCCGGTTTCCGGTGTAATCATGTAAGAAACATCCACGGTAGGAACAGGGATAACACCTCGTTGAATCGTGACTTTCTTTTCTTCCTGTCCTCTCAAGATATTCACCTGCACTTTTGATTCAGCAGGTCCACGTAATATGGCACGCACATCATCGGGTTTGATTTTTTTTCCTGCAATCACAATACTATCATCCACTTTGATCAAACGATCACCCACCATGATCCCCGCTTTCTCCGAAGGTCCCCCCTTCATCACATTCATTACATGTACGGTATCATTCAACAATTGAAACTCCACACCAATACCCTGAAAATTACCCATCAATTCTTCATTCACTTCCATCAGGTCTTTGGCAGGAATATATACTGAATGGGGATCGAGACGAGACAGTAACTCATCAGCAGTAACCTGTGTAATGCTGTCTACTTTTACCGGGTCAACATACTTATTCCTGATCAGTTCCACCAATTCCTGTAAGGCCGTTCTTTTATTGATCGTTAAAAAGCGGCTCCCCTGGGTTTTATCCCTTAATTGATATCCAATGATCATACCCAAAACCATCACTACGGAGAACATCAACGGCAACCAAACCTTTACTTTATTATTTCCCATACGGCAAATATCTGAAATTCAAGTCTAACTAAAGCGGATGTTCCTGATAAACGGCTAACAGCTATTAGTATTGAAACATTCAACAAAACAAGCGGCATTTTCATTAAAATTTTCGTACTTCGTGGCTTGTTGACATAATCCGTCTTCAAAATTTGTTTATGCCTGTAAGATTAATCGCCGATAGTGGTGCCACTAAATGTGAATGGTGTGTATTGGAGAACGGAAAGAAGAAGAAAACCATTTATACACAAGGAATCAGTCCTTATTTTCTATCCGGACCGCAGATCATCAGTCTGTTGGAAAAGGAATTACTCCCCAAATTGAAAAACATCACTGTTCAAGAAATCTATTTCTACGGTACGGGCTTGGGTAATCCCAATAATGTCAAAATTGTTAAAGCCGTCTTCAAAAAATTATTTCCGAAATCAAAAACAGAAGTACAAAATGATCTGCTCGCCGCAGCTAGGGCTTTATGTGGCAAATCAAAAGGTATTGCCTGTATTTTGGGCACCGGCGCCAATTCCTGTTTTTACAATGGAAAGAAAATCGTGAAGAACAGTCCGGGTTTGGGCTATATTCTGGGTGATGAAGGAAGTGGTGCGTATTTGGGTAAAAAAGTAGTGCAATATTATCTCTACAATACTTATGATGAAGAACTCAAAGCACGTTTTGAAAAACGTTTTATGGTGACTCCCATGGAGATACTGGAAAACGTGTATAAAAAACCATTGGCCAATAGATACCTCGCCTCCTATGCCATATTTCTCGCAGAGAACCGTGGTCATTATATGATCGAGAATATTATCGAAGATGGACTCAATGATTTCTTCTTCACTCACTTATACAAATACAGAGAAAGCTGGACACATCCCATTCATTTTGTGGGAAGTATTGCATTTGGTTTCAAAGATGTATTAAAAGAACTTTGCAGCACTTATGAACTGGAACTGGGAAGGGTATTGAAAGCCCCGATGCAGGGCCTTATTGAATATCATCGCTAAAAAAGAATTATGGCTGAGTTTATTAAAGTTACCGAACAGGCATCTACATACAGACATTTAGAAAAAATGTCGATTCAAGAGTTGTTGATGAACATCAACAACGAAGACAAAATGGTTCCACATGCCGTGGAAAAAGCCATTCCCCAAATTGAAAAATTAGTAGCTGCTATTTCTGATAAAATGCTGGCCGGTGGACGTCTATTCTACATCGGCGCCGGTACCAGTGGTAGATTGGGTATTGTAGATGCGAGTGAATGTCCGCCAAGTTTTGGTGTTCCGTATGGTTTGGTAATTGGTTTAATTGCCGGTGGTGATAAAGCCATTACACAAGCGGTTGAATTTGCAGAAGACAGCACCGAACAAGGATGGGCTGATCTGCAAAAACATTTCATCAGTGATAAAGATGTGGTAGTTGGATTGGCCGCAAGTGGCACCACCCCTTATGTCATCAGCGCTTTGAAAGAATGTCGCAAAAGAGGCATCATTACGGGAAGTATCAGCTGTAATCCCAATTCACCGGTATCCAGAGAAGCAGATTTCCCGGTAGAAGTAGTCGTTGGACCTGAGTTTGTGACCGGTAGTACCCGTATGAAAAGTGGTACCGCGCAAAAATTGGTATTGAATATGATCTCTACTTCTGTCATGATACAACTAGGACGAGTAGAAGATAATAAGATGGTGAATATGCAATTGAGTAATGTGAAGTTGGTAGATAGAGGTGTAAAAATGGTAATGGACAAACTCAAGATCACCGAATACGAAGTAGCCAAAGACCTTTTGCTAAAACACGGAAGCGTGAAGAAAGCTGTGGAAGCAGCAGGCAGTTAAACAGAAGAATGATGAATGTTGAATGATGAATATCGAAGTATTTCATTATTCGATATTCATCATTCGATATTTTTCCCGCATGCACAACATCGAACCATTTTATAACTGGCGTCATATCTATGTTTCGGAGGAAGACAGTCGTTCTCCTTTTTTTGGGCGCACGTATAGTGAGTTCGAGTTTTCTCAAACAGTTTACAATTATTATATCCATCCACAGTGGGATGATTTTGGGAGTAAGACTTTATACCTGAAGATCATTTATGTAGATTACGAATTGAATTTTGCTATCATTGAAATGATTGGCGAATGGAATGATGCCATTGAGAATGATATCATGGAACTGAAACGTGAAGTGATGGATCTTTTGTACAAGCAAGGCATCGTAAAATATATCCTCATCGCAGAAAATGTACTCAATTTCCATAGCAGTGATAAAGAATATTATCAGGAATGGTATGAAGAACTGAGTGAAGAAAATGGATGGGCTGTTGCATTGAATATGAGTGAGGCTGCACAGTATGATTTCAAAAAGAAAAAACTGAATTATTATATCGAATTAGTAGATCTACCTGAATGGCGGACTTATAAGCCTTATCATCTTTTCAAAAAGATTGATGATATGTTGATGAAGCGGCTGGATTGATTGATGTGAATGAATAGAACACGGATTATCATGATTATCATGATAATCTGTGTTCTATTTACTGCAATCCCAATTTGTGTTTAGACAATGTTTGTTGCGCTATTTCATATCCCGCATCCGCATGTCTGATCACACCCATACCCGGATCATTGCGTAGTACACGTGCAAGTCTTTGTGCTGCAGCATCCGTACCATCTGCCACAATCACCATTCCGGCATGAATGCTATACCCCATGCCTACTCCACCGCCATGATGCAAACTTACCCAACTGGCACCACCTGCAGTATTGACCAATGCATTTAAGATGGGCCAATCGGCTACTGCATCACTTCCATCTAACATGGCTTCTGTTTCGCGGTTGGGTGATGCAACGGATCCTGTATCCAAATGATCGCGACCAATCACAATCGGAGCTTTTACTTTTCCGGTTTTGACCAGTTCATTGAATGCCAATCCGGCTTTTTCTCTTTCGCCTTGTCCCAACCAACAAATTCTAGCCGGCAATCCCTGAAAGGCGATCCTTTCTTTAGCCATTTTCATCCAGCGCAACATGGATGTATTTTCAGGAAACATTTGCATGATCAATTCATCCGTAACAGCGATATCAGCAGGATCTCCGCTGAGTGCTGCCCATCGAAACGGCCCCTTTCCTTCACAAAACAATGGACGGATATAAGCGGGCACAAAACCGGGAAAATCAAAAGCATTTTTCAATCCATGTTCAGCTGCACGAGCGCGTAGGTTATTACCATAATCAAAAGTGATGGCGCCGGATTGTTGCAATTGAATCATCAATTCAACATGCAATTTCATGCTGTCATATGCTAGTGCAATATAGGCATCGGGATCTTTCTCCCTCAATACATTCGCAGCTTGATTATCCAGCGTATGTGGAATATAACCGATCAATGGATCATGCGCAGATGTTTGGTCTGTTAATACGTCTACTTTTATGTTTCTTTCGATCAGTCTTTGTAATAAGGTAATGGCATTACACAACACTCCAATACTCAATCGTTCTCCTTTCTCACGCGCAGCAACCGCATGATCGATGGCTTCATCTATGGAGCTGTATTTAATATCCAAGTATCGGGTTTCTATACGTTTATCGATACGCCATTCTTCTACTTCTGCGCACAATGCAACACCATCACACATGGTAATGGCCAAAGGTTGAGCACCACCCATGCCGCCCAATCCTGCCGTAACACTCAAAGTTCCTTTCAAAGAACCCCCGAAATGTTTATCGGCTACTGCTGCGAAGGTTTCATAGGTACCTTGTACAATGCCCTGCGAGCCGATATAGATCCATGAACCTGCGGTCATTTGTCCATACATCATCAATCCCTTCTGTTCCAATTCTGTAAAATGTTTCCAATTCGCCCAATTGGGAACGAGTTGAGAATTGGATAATAATACACGAGGCGCATCCGGATGTGTTTTTAAAATACCCACTGGTTTGCCGCTTTGAATCAACAGCGTTTCATCATTTTCCAATTTCTTGAGCGATGCAATGATCTTATCAAGGGCTTCAATGTTTCGTGCAGCTTTTCCTCTCCCACCATACACAATGAGCTCTTCCGGTCTTTCCGCCACAGCGGGATCCAGATTATTCAGCAACATACGCAATGCCGCTTCCTGAATCCATCCTTTACAATTCAGTTGTGTCCCGACAGGGGTTTTGTACTTGGCATAATCATAAGCAATCGTTGCAGACATAGGGTTGTTTTTGGGTGGGTCAAAATACGGTATTTTATCTTTGATTTTTTGATCTGGAGAAGAATTCAAAAGTCAAAAGTAAAAATTCAAAAAATCAAGAAATCAAAGATCAAAGAATCAGACTTCAAAAGTGATTTCAGTATATTTGATAAAAACCAATTGTATGGGATTACCTGTAAATAACAAGAAAGGCGGTAAGGCCGGCGCGAGCGGGCCGAAAAATGCTGCACAAGCTTCTAAATTCATCGCGAAACCCGGTGCCAAAGCGGTAGGTGTAACGAAAAAACCGATTAAGACGGGTGGATCGAGAGGAAGTTGATGGTGGATGTCAGATGGCAGATGTCAGATTTTTTACACATCTGACATCTGCCATTTGACATCAAAAAATTAAGTCCTCATACGCTGCTCGCAGCTCATTCAACGCATGGTTGTCTCCTGCTTTTTTAGCTGCCTCCATCCCTTTTTCATACCATTGAATGGCAGCATCTCTCTCTTCCAATGTTTCCAATAGTTTGGCTAAATGATAATAAGACCCCACATAATCGGGGTTATCGGATAATACCGCTAAGAAAAGTGTTTTAGCATCGTTTAATTGTCCCAGCTTAATATACTCCAATGCCAAAGCATGCCGCAGAAAACTATCCTTCGGATTCTGCTCTAAAAATGCCTGTATTCTTGTGATGCGGTCCATAGGGTAAAGATAGTTCATTGTCCATAGTCCATGGTCAATAGTCCATGGTAGAGCATATTGTTCTAAATGACGACCTGAATTACCTAGCTATGATAGCTAAAACTCTTCCTAACCATGGTCTATGGACTATCGACCATGGACTACTCAACAAATTTCTCCTGTTAAAAAAAATATCCGAACCTTTGCTGGAAACAAAACTGCCTTATATTTGTAATTAGTTGCATAAACAACTATCTAAACGAATTTCAGCAAAACAATATTGACGTATGAAAATTTTAGTTTGTGTAAGCAAGACACCGGACACCACTTCGAAAATTGCCTTTACGGATGGCAATACCAAATTCGATGAGAATGGGGTGCAGTGGATCATCAATCCTTACGATGAGTGGTATTCTTTGGTACGTGCCATTGAATTGAAAGAAAAAGATCCCGCTACAATCGTGCATCTGGTAACGGTAGGTGGTGCAGATACTGAACCCATCATCCGTAAGGCATTGGCATTGGGTGGTGATGAAGCCATTCGTATCAATACAGACAATAGTGATAGTTATTATATCGCAGCACAGATTGCTGCCATCGCAAAAGATGGCTATGATCTGGTATTCACCGGAAAAGAGACCATTGATTACAATGGATCTTCCATTGGTGGTATGATCGCTGAAATGATTGATGCACCTTATATTTCGTTAGCTACCAAATTTGAATTGAACGGCACTGCGGCTACTGTTACCCGTGAAATTGAAGGTGGAGAAGAAATTGCTGAAGTGGCATTACCTGCTGTCGTAAGTTGTCAGAAAGGTGTGGCAGAACAGCGCATTCCGAATATGAGAGGTATCATGGCGGCGCGTACCAAACCATTGAAAGTGGTGGAGCCTGTTGCTGCTGATGCTTTAACGGCTATCGTAAGCTTTGAAATGCCTCCAGCCAAGGCAGGTGTAAAACTGGTGAGTCCGGATAACGTGGCTGAACTGGTGAAATTATTACACGAAGAAGCCAAAGCCATCTAATCTTTCTTTTAACCATCAAACAAAAGACCATGTCTGTTTTAATATTTGTAGATCAATCAGAAGGCCATATCAAGAAAGCTTCTTTTGAAGCATTGACGTATGGTGTTAAAGTTGCAGAGCAATTGGGTACTACTGCTGAAGCATTGGTATTGGGTAGCGTAAGCGACGATCTTGCATCATTGGGAAAATATGGTGTGAAAAAAGTACACCAAGTCAATAATGCCTCACTGAATCAACTGGATGCACAAGTGTATGCGAAAGTAATTGCTGAAGCAGCCACACAATCAGGTGCTACCGTGGTTGTATTCTCGCATAACCAAACCGGTAAAGCGGTAGCTGCAAGAGTGGCGGTAAGATTAAAAGCGGGTCTTGTAGCAGGTGCTTGTGCATTACCGGATACCGGCAATGGATTTGTAGTTCGCAAAACGGTATTCTCCGGAAAAGCGTTTGCCAATGTAAGTATTACTTCTGCTGTGAAAGTGATTTCATTGAATCCAAACAGTTATACCACCATCGCCGGCGAAGGAACTGCGGAAGTAAATCAATTATCAATTGCTGTTGATGCACCAAAAGTGAAAGTAACAGCGGTGAATAAAGTAAGCGGTGAAGTTCCATTGACAGAAGCAGAAATTGTAGTGAGTGGTGGACGTGGATTGAAAGGTCCGGAGAACTGGGGTATTTTATTAGACCTTGCCAAAGAATTGGGTGCAGCAACTGCATGTAGCCGACCTGTTGGTGATGCACATTGGAGACCACACCATGAGCACGTTGGACAAACCGGTGTTCAGGTAGCACCGAATTTGTACATTGCCATCGGTATCTCAGGCGCTATTCAACACCTTGCGGGTGTAAACCGTAGTAAAGTGATTGTAGTGATCAATAAAGATCCGGAAGCTCCTTTCTTTAAAGCTGCTGATTATGGAATTGTAGGTGATGCTTTTGAAGTGGTGCCGAAGTTGACGGAGGAGATCAAGAAGTTGAAAGCGAAATAGTTTTCAATCTATTCATAGAAAAAGGATCGGTAATCACCGATCCTTTTTCATTTAAGTATTGCTAGCTACCTAGTTAACAATTTTAAACACAGTTACGCAACTTGGGAAGAAAATGATTTGATAGACTTGAATATAAGTTTCTTGGTTAATGATTCTTCTTCAATATCAAAATCATCTTGTAAACCCAACCAAAATTTAGCCGAAGTTCCAAAATACTTACTCAGCCTTAATGCTGTGTCTGCCGTGATTCTTCTATTGCCTTTTATGATTTCAGATATACGGGTTTGTGGAATCTCGATATCTTTTGCAAGCCTATAGGCTGAAATTTTCAATGGAATTAAGAATTCTTCACTAAGAATTTCACCCGGATGAATATTTTTAAGTTTAGCCATATTTGTAAGTTTAATGATAATCTATTATTTCAACTTCAGTCGCATTCCCATCATGCCATTGAAAAATAATTCTCCATTGATCATTGATTCGAATGCTGTAGAAATCCTTCAAATTACCCGATAATTTCTCTAAGCGATTTGCAGGAGGAATTCGCAAATCAGTCAAATTAACTGAGTTGTTCAGCATTCTAAGTTTTCGTCTGCCGATATTCTGTATTTCCAATGGCAACTTCTTGACCCTAACGCCGTTCCAAACACTTTCCGTATCTGAATTACCAAAAGATACTATCATACTATCGGTTTACGTTACTAACGCCAAAGATAAGTATTTTTTAAAAAAGAAATAATAAATTTTCGTCTTTGTTGGTCGCCTGACCAACACACCCACCCCCGCTATTGTAGATTAACCAACAAAAAAACATTTTTCAATAATCTTCGCCGTTGTTGGTCGCCTGACCAACAACTTCTCGCCATTTTAGATTAAAATGGCAATTATAACGCTTTCAACAATCCCCATTTTTAAAGTAGCATTGGTAATAAAAATTAGGATCCCAGCATCATCTGTTTTGTAAGAATCAATATTTTTATTTCATGAAATCATATAGCCTCCATTTTTTGTATTTCGTTTTACTGAGCCTTTGTGTTATTCAAGCAAGCGCTCAATCTGAAACTGTGAAGAATCAACTGTCATCGGCAGATGGATACTTTTATGGACAAAAATATGCTGATGCGAAATCCATCTATCTCAGACATATTCAAGATCTTTCCCCGATTCACCAATACCGACTCGGTATCTGTTATTACAGTGAAGGTGCCAAAGACCCCCAAGGTTATATTGATGGCATGAAATGGCTGTTACAGTCTGCAGAACGTGGGCATACAGAAGCCATGAATTCAATCGCCTATTTTTATCAGATAGGTTTTGGTGTCAAGAAAGATTCAGTAGTGGAACTCTCTTGGACCAAAAAATCAGCTGATTTCGGTAATCCCGATGCACTGTTAGCATTGGCCTATTATTTTCAGACAGGTCTCAGAGGTCTGCCAATCGATGGGCAAAAGGCTAAAGAACTTTACCTAAAGGCCATTGATCGCAACAGCAATAAGGCAGGCTACTATCTGGCATTGCTTGAAAAACAAAATGGCAATCTGACAAATACGTTTCATTATATGGAGAAATCGGCCAAACAAGGGTTTGCGCCTGCACAATTGGAGTTGGGGAAAATGTATCAAGAAGGTACGGCAAACGTAAATAAAGACCTGGATGAAGCTTACAGATGGTACAATAAAATCCGTAGCTCACAGGAAAACCGATCTTTTTATACTGAGGCTGCCATGAGAATGAGGGAGATTGGACTGATTGAACCTTCAACAGATCTATCCACTGTAAAACCCAAATTGCTGAAACTGGCTACAAGAGCCAATGAAAGTTTTTACGATGTAAAAGGTAAACTGATCGATCCGGCCAATAAATCGCAGTTTGATAACTTAGGCAGTAGTAAAAATGAGTATTATGCTTCGTTGATTGATTTGGGTTTCAAAAACGTGTATATCCGTAGAAATAATTTCAATCAGGTACAGAAAGACAAGACGATTAAAAATGTAGATCAATACATTTATCACGCAGAGATCATTCATTCATCAACCAAAGAAAATACATATCGTGTCTATAAAAAATGGGCAGACATTTTAAAAAGTGTTTTTGCTGATTGGAATATAGCAGATGAAGATAAACCTCAGTACCAAGACGGTACACTTACGTTTTGGAAAGACAATAGTAATGGTAAGCGCACAAGAATGGTTTTGAAAACTTGTTGCAGTAGTAAGATTGTTGAATTTGAGATTAGTAATCTTTAGATAGTGTTAAAGGATTTGCGAAGATTAGGTCATCTTTGATGATGTTGTTGGTCGCCTGACCAACAACATCATCACAAACTACCCACTCTCTACCGTGGCAACTCAACCCATATTACAAAAGACAATAGGTAAGCCGCGTCACTGGCGCGACCAAATTCCATGCTTTTGCTTTTTGTAAATTTTCAGATCAGTTTACTGTTGTCGGCTTTGCACGCGTAAAAAATTTACCACTACGTTCGTAATGAACCATTTCTCCAACACTTTCATTTAGCCTCAAAAAATTATTTTGACTGGCCCTGACAAAGGATTTCAAGAAATATACAAAATTTATTTAAAGTGATAGCAGTACTGCGCTTTTCCTCCGTTATAAGTGCGTTACAAGTCCGTTATAGGTCCGTTATTCATTCGGTGTTCATTCGACTATCGTCCACTGCTCATTCGAGAGCTCTTCTACACTTCGGAGGGGTATCTGTACATCAATTAAAGGGTATCGATAGTCCATACCTTATAAAAGGAGAACAACACTCAAAGAAAACACATAGATGTATGGAAGATACTATTGCTTATATACGGAAAGAAACTGAAACGCCTTTGGTTATTGTGCGACAACTTTTGGAAAGTTTTAGAACTTTCCAAAAGTTTATGTTCAACAGCAGTCGCACATTCTCTTCTATAATCCATTTGTGTCAATTAGTTCGAAAATTAGCGCTGTTAAAGTCTTTAGATCGCTTTCGATAGTGCCTTTCATATATTTTTCATATACACTTTTGTTGTCAGGTGGGTTGAGATTTAATGTCAATCCTTTTTGACAAGCCAATAGTCTTAAAAACTCTCTTTGTGTTCGTCCGTTGCCTTCTCTAAATGGATGTAAATAATTTACGTTATCTAGTATCTCTCCCAATTTTTCGGCTAACATTTTTTTGTTGTCTTTCGGTATTTTCTTAAAGTCAGTAATTAATTGGTCAATGTATCTATAAGCGTTGTCAAAGTGAAAAGTTGGGAAAAACTGTTTACCGTCTTTGCTTATTTCAACGACTCGTTTTTTACCTGCCCAAACGTATATGTCTTGAAACAAATGTCTATGAATTTCAAAAAGGCTGTCAATACCCTTTATTTTGATAGGATTTTCATAAAGTTCTTGCAATCGTTTAGTTACCGCACCACTCTCAACAAAAAGTAATACTTCAGGGTCGGTAATGTCCAGTAAATTCCTTAAAATTTTTGTCTCTGGGTAAGTGTATGTGAAGTCAGGGTCTATGTATTTGTAGGAATTATACATAGGCTTTTTGTTTGGCGAATGCCACAAGCTCTGAAAGCGAAATTTTACCTGTTACGTAGTCTCTAATTATTTCAATCCCTTTTGGTGTGGGTTTAAAGCCTTCAAACATATTACTCCCCAAAGCGTTTGCAGTGCTTTCTAAGGTATTCAAGTCCGCAAACTCAACTCCCATTATTGTCAGATTACTTCTGTCAATTTCAATTGTATTAAACATATGTTTTAGGCTTACATGCTTTTCAAATTTACAAAATATTTAGGTCAAATCGCCTGTTTTCTGTCGTTTTTGAATGGTGCATAACGGTTTGTGTGCGATAATTTTTGGAAAGTTCCCTGACCATTGCTGATCGCCTGACCAACAACATCACAAACTCCCCACTCTCCCACCATCCACCGGTAAATTAATACCATTGATATATCCTGCCGCAGGTGAACATAAAAATGCCACCGCCGCTGCAAATTCTTCCGGCTCTCCCAATCTTCCTGCGGGAATCATGGCAATTGTTTTTTCTACGATCGCATCCACAGTAGTACTCGCATCGGATGCTTGTTTTCCAAATAAATAATCGAGTCGATCTGTTTTGGTATAACCGGGTAATACATTGTTGACGGTGATCCCGTATTGTCCGATCTCATTCGCCAATGTCTTGGCCCAATTCGCCACAGCTGCTCGTACCGTATTGGAAATACCCAATCCATTGATGGGTTGTTTCACGGCAGTAGATAAAATATTGATGATGCGTCCGAATTTATTTGCTTTCATACCCGGCACCACCAATTGAGTCAATGTATGTGCTGTGAGTAAATGAGCTGTTACTCCTTTTTGCATGTCTTCCAAAGAAGTATTGAGCAATGGACCGGCAGCCGGACCACCGGTATTATTCACTAGGATATCAATTCTTTTTCCTTTGACAAGAAAATCGGTAATGAGCTGTTTGATATGCTCGGGATCTCCTGAATCTGCTACAAAATAACCGTGTTGTTGTCCGAGTGAAATATCCAGCGATTGTTTCACCGCTTTCAAATTCTCTTCATTGCGTGCCAGCAGCCATACATTGGCACCCAACATTGCCAGTTCATGTGCTACAGCAGCGCCTAATCCTTGCGAAGCACCACATACGAGTGCTGTTTTATTGGTTAGATCCAAGTTCATCATCTCATTTTAAAGTGTACGATAATCTTTCCGAACGGGATAAAAAACATCCAATAACTTACAATCCGTGATCGCCAATCCGGAGTGACGAATATTGGATGGAATCACGATGACTTGTCCGGGTGTAAAACGAATCGGCTCACCATCCAATGTCAATTCAAACTCTCCTTCCAATACATGTGCCACTTGCTCATGTGGATGTGCATGTTCTTTCAAAGCAGCTCCTGCTTTCACATCCAGATAAGAGAAAGTCATATTTTCCGTATGAATGAAGCGAGCGGAATAACCCGGCACAATTTCTTTAGGAGTGATCGTTGCTAAATCAACTAACGGCATAATTCAATGTTATTTTCTGCAAAATACTCAATCCTTCCCTGTTTCTTTGCAGTATGAAAAGTTCGCTCACACTATTTCGAAAAGTTGGTATTGCGGAAGGTATTTCATTATTGGTACTGCTCTTGATCGCTATGCCTCTGAAATATTTCGCAGGAATACCTGAAGCGGTGAAATTTACCGGATGGGTTCATGGCTTATTGTTCATTGCTTATTGCTGGTTGGCTTATGTAGTGAAGGAAGAGAAACAATGGCCTTTTCAAATGTTGATCTGGGCTTTTCTGGCTGCTTTTTTCCCATTCGGAACATTTTTGTTGGATAAAAAGATCAAATCCGGTCAATGGAGTTGATCAACTGAATGATGGTTTCACCAACAGAGCATCCATCTTATCCTAATTTGGTTTATTTTCGTGGGGTCTATGAAAAAGATAGAATTGGAAATTGTGGCGCTTTCACACAGCATTACCCAAACGCATTCTTATGCAGTGGTATTAGGTGAAGCCAACGGAATGAGAAGACTCCCCATCGTGATCGGTGGTTTTGAGGCACAGGCCATTGCGGTAGCATTAGAAAATATGCAACCCAGCCGTCCACTCACCCATGATCTCATGAAAAATTTCATGAACGCATTCAATGTAGAATTACAGGAGATCATCATTAGCGATTTACAAGAAGGTATTTTCTATTCCAAGCTGGTCTGTTTCACAGAACATGATACCGTTGAAATAGATAGTAGAACCAGTGATGCATTGGCATTGGCGGTTCGTTTCGGATGTCCCATCTATACCTATGAACATATCCTTGAAAATGCAGGTATTCTCATGGAAGATGGTGGTACCGGCAAAAAACAAAAAGCAGAAGCCGTAGGTGTAGAAGAAAGTGGCAGCGGACGGGAAGACCTCAGCAATATGAGCCTAGAAGAATTGCAAACCTTACTCAATGATGTACTTGAACATGAAGATTATATCAGAGCGATTGCGATTAGGGATGAGATGAATAAGAGGAAGTAAGCTATGAGCTTCAAGCTTCTAGCTTCTAGCTTCTAGCTCCTAGCTACAGGCTGCAAGCTACAAGTAAGTTTAATAAAATACTAACTACTCACTATTCACTATTTTCCTTTCACCTTTCACCTTTCACCTCTATGATCCTCTTTCCTAACGCGAAAATCAATCTGGGTTTACGGGTGGTGCGTAAGCGGGAAGATGGGTATCATGATATTGAAACGGTATTTTATCCGATACATGGATTGAGGGATGCTTTGGAGATGGTGCGTGGTGCGACAGATACTCCTGTTGACTTCAATATGACAGGACTTCCTGTTCAAGGCGAGACGCATCAAAATCTTTGTGTAAAAGCTTATACTTTACTGAAACAAGATTTCCCTACTTTACCTGCGATTCAAATGCACCTGCATAAAACCATTCCCATGGGCGCGGGATTGGGTGGCGGTAGTGCTGATGGTGCTTTTACACTACGATTGCTAAATCAACAATTTCAATTGGGACTAACGCAAGAGCAATTGATTCAATATGCACTACAATTAGGCAGCGATTGTCCATTCTTTATTTTGAACCAATCCTGTTTTGCTACAGGTAGAGGTGAAATCATGAAGCCATTGTCATTAGATCTCAGTGCCTATCAGTTTGTATTGGTAAATCCCGGTATCCATGTTCCTACCGGTTGGGCTTTCGGACAATTACAACCAGCTATCCCTTCTATCAGTTGTGAACAGATCGTTACACAAGATCCTTCTACTTGGCGAGATCAATTGATCAATGATTTTGAAACTTCAGTCATGAGTGCTTATCCAGAGATTCGTGAGCTCAAAGATACCTTATACCAACATGGAGCAGTGTATGCATCCATGACAGGTACCGGCAGTACTGTGTATGGCATTTTAAAAAAAGAAACAAAAATTACCCTCTCTTTTCCGGAACACTACTTTGTGTATAGAGATTTAGTTGATTGAGGAGATGAGCTACGAGCTGCACGCTACAAGCTGCAAGATTCTACTGTTTAGAGAAATTATGGGCAGTTTTAGTTCATGATTACATATGTGAACAGCTGTAAATGGGGATGACAATCTTTCAAAAAACTAACGTTTGTTTTAAATGATTTAGCATACAAATCAATCATTATTGAACAATATTTAACCAATGTTCATATTTATTGAATAACTATTTTCTTTTCTACGCTTTTATTGATTAACTTACTGCTGATTGCCTGCCATTCTATTTCCTGAACTTTAATTCGGTTGCACATGCTTGTTTCTAACAACAGCACGGGTCTGTATGACCCCAGCTTCGAACATGATGCTTGTGGCATTGGATTCGTAGCCAACATCAAAGGCAGTAAATCACATCAGCACATTGCAGATGCATTGACGGTATTGGAAAATATGGAACACCGCGGCGCTTGTGGTTGCGAAAGCAATACAGGTGATGGCGCAGGTATCATGATCCAAATTCCACATGAATTCTTTTTTGATGAATGCATTCGTCAAGGTGTACATCTTCCCGCTTATGGAAAATATGGCGTAGGATTTATCTTCTTTCCTAAAGAACTCAGATTACGCGAAGAGTGTCGCGACATCTTCAATCGCTCTGCAGAAAAACTGGGGCTCGATATTCTTTGCTATCGAAAAGTTCCTGTCAATACAACAGATATCGGCAAAACAGCCTTATCGGTTGAACCTTTCATGGAACAAGTATTCATTGCTTGTCCGGATCATTTGACCAACCCGGATGACTTTGAACGAAAATTATTTGTACTGCGTAATTATGCAACGCATACGATCAACAACACCGTTAAGAAAGATGAGATTGGATTTTATCTGGCTTCTCTTTCTCATAAAACCATCGTATACAAAGGTCAACTCACCAGCACGCAAGTACGTGGCTATTTTCCTGACCTGAATGATAAACGTGTTGTGTCTGCATTCGGACTCGTACACTCCCGTTTTGCAACCAATACATTTCCTTCCTGGAAACTGGCACAACCTTTCCGATACATTGCACACAACGGCGAGATCAATACATTACAAGGAAACCTGAACTGGTTAAGAACAAGTGAGAAAGGATTTACTTCTCCCTATTTTACGAGAGAAGAAATGGATATGCTCTTGCCAATTGTCACCAACGGACAATCAGATTCTGCTTGTTTAGATAACATGATCGAGTTACTCACCCTCACCGGCAGATCCTTACCACATGTGATGATGATGCTGATTCCGGAAGCATGGGATGGTAATGAACAGATGGATCCGGTGAAGAAAGCTTTTTATGAATACCATGCTTGTATGATGGAACCTTGGGATGGACCCGCTTCCATTTCCTTTACAGATGGAAAGATCATCGGTGCTACATTGGATAGAAACGGATTACGTCCATCACGCTATTGTGTTACCACAGATGATCGAGTGATCATGGCTTCCGAGACAGGTACACTTCCCATCGATCCTTCACTGATCAAAGAAAAAGGAAGACTACAACCCGGGAAAATGTTTGTAGTAGATATGGAACAAGGTCGAATTATCAGTGATGAAGAATTGAAGCAACAGATCTGTTCTCAAAAACCTTACGGAGAGTGGTTGAACAAGTATAAGATCCGATTGGAAGAACTACCGGAACCCCGAGTGATGTTCACCCATTTAGAACATGATCAAGTATTCAAATACCAGAAAGCATTTGGTTATTCAACAGAAGACTTGGATACAATTATTGCTCCCATGGCACTGGATGGAAAAGAACCGATTGGTTCCATGGGAACCGATACACCATTGGCAGTATTAAGCGAGCAACCACAACACCTCAGTAGTTATTTCAAACAATTATTTGCACAGGTAACCAATCCACCCATTGATCCCATTCGGGAAAGAATGGTCATGTCACTCGCCACATTTGCAGGAAGCAATGGTAATTTATTAGTTGAAGATCCATTGGCTTGTCATAGCGTAGCGCTCAAACATCCGGTCTTGAATAATTATGAGTTGGAAAAAATCAGAAGTATTGATACCGGCATCTTTCAGGCAAAAACATTACAAACCTATTTCCGTGCAGATGGTAAACCGGGTTCTTTGAAAGCGGGACTCGACAGAATTTGCAGATACGCTGCAGACGCGGTTGAAGATGGATTTGAAGTATTGATTCTCACAGATAGAGCCATTGACTCTGATCATGCACAGATCCCATCTTTATTGGCAACCGCAGCAGTACATCATCATTTGATACGAAAAGGTTATCGCGGACAAGTGGGTATTATTGTAGAAGCAGGTGATGTTTGGGAAGTACATCATTTTGCTTGTTTGATTGCATTTGGTGCTACAGCTATCAATCCCTATCTCGCATTATCTTCTATCAGAGATATGAAGTTGAGTAACAAATTACAAACGGACATAGATGCAGACCAGCTCAAGAAAAATTATATCAAAGCAGTAAATGAAGGTTTGCTGAAAGTATTTTCTAAAATGGGCATCTCCACTTTGCAATCATACCAAGGTGCGCAAATTTTTGAGATCATCGGTTTGAATAAAAAAGTAGTGGATACTTATTTCACCGGTGCCACTTCCAGAATTGAAGGCATGGGATTGGATGAGATCGCTAAAGAAACATTAGCGAAACATTTCTTTGCATTTGGTAAAAAAGAAATTCCGGTAGACCGATTACCGGTAGGCGGCATCTATCAATGGAAAAGAAAAGGCGAGTTTCATCTGTTCAACCCACAAACGATTCACTTATTACAACATGCTACGAAAAGCAATGATTACAATACTTTCAAAAAATACTCCAAACTCATCAATGATCAATCAGAAAAAGCATGCACATTACGCAGCTTATTTCAGTTCCGAAAAAATCGTCCATCCATATCCATCGATGAAGTAGAACCTGCTGAGAATATTTATAAAAGGTTTGCAACCGGTGCCATGTCGTTTGGCTCTATTTCTTGGGAAGCACACACTACCCTGGCTATCGCCATGAATAGACTAGGCGGCAAAAGCAATACCGGTGAAGGTGGAGAAGACGAGATCAGGTATCAACCATTGCCCAATGGAGATTCGATGCGTTCATCCATCAAGCAAGTAGCTTCAGCAAGATTTGGGGTTACGAGTTTGTATTTAACAGAAGCGGATGAATTACAAATTAAAATGGCACAAGGAGCCAAGCCGGGTGAGGGCGGACAATTACCCGGCCATAAAGTAGACGACTGGATTGGTAAAACCAGACATGCTACACCCGGTGTTGGATTGATCTCTCCCCCACCACATCATGATATTTATTCGATTGAAGATCTGGCGCAATTGATTTTTGATTTGAAGAATGCCAACAGAAAAGCACGCATCAATGTGAAGTTGGTATCCAAAGCAGGCGTGGGAACCATTGCTGCAGGTGTAGCAAAAGCCAAAGCGGATGTGGTATTGATATCAGGTCATGACGGCGGAACAGGCGCTTCTCCCATCAGCTCTATCAAACACGCAGGTTTACCTTGGGAATTGGGATTGGCAGAAACACACCAGACCTTGGTGAAAAATAAATTGAGAAGTCGCATCGTAGTACAGGCTGATGGACAAATGAAAACGGGAAGAGATATTGCGATTGCTACTTTATTAGGCGCTGAAGAATGGGGCGTTGCTACTGCCGCACTTATTGTAGAAGGCTGTATCATGATGCGGAAATGTCATTTGAATACTTGTCCGGTAGGTGTTGCAACACAAGATCCCGAATTAAGAAAACGATTCGCCGGAGATCCTGATCATGTTGTTCACTTTTTTAAGTTCATTACACAAGAACTGAGAGAGATCATGGCAGAATTAGGCTATAGAACGGTGAATGAAATGGTGGGACAAGTAGATACTCTGGAAATGCGAGAGGGTATCACGCATTGGAAATATGATCAATTGGATTTATCCGCAGTGCTTTTCAAAGAACCCGAATCATTGTATACAGGATTGTATCAACAAGAAGAACAGGATCATGGATTGAGCAGTGTATTGGACTGGAAATTATTAGCATTAGCAAAACCGGCTATTGATCAAAAAGAAAAAGTACATGCCAATGTAGAAATCAAAAATACAGATCGAACTGTAGGAACGATTCTTTCCAATGAGATCACAAAAAAATACCGAGCTGCAGGACTTCCGGATGATACGATTCATTTTAGTTTCCAAGGAACGGCCGGACAAAGTTTTGGCGCTTTCAATACCAAAGGCATTACGTTAGAATTGGAAGGAGATGCCAATGATTATTTCGGAAAAGGTTTGAGTGGCGCTACGTTGATTGTGTATCCGGCAAAAGCATCCGCCTTTGTTCCGGAAGAGAATATCATCATTGGTAATGTGGCGTTATATGGAGCTACATCCGGAAAAGCATTCATCAGAGGAAAAGCAGGCGAACGATTTGCCGTGCGAAATTCAGGAGCCGAAGTGGTAGTGGAAGGTGTTGGAGATCATGGTTGCGAATACATGACAGGTGGCAAAGCCATTATATTAGGCAGCACAGGAAGAAATTTTGCAGCAGGCATGAGTGGAGGTATTGCTTATATCTATGATGTGGAAGGTTCATTTGCTGAAAAATGCAATATGGAAATGGTAGCACTCGATCCATTGGAAGCAGATGATAGTATTTATTTGAAAGAGATGATTACACAACACCACACTTATACCAACAGCACAGTTGCCAGATTTATTTTGGATGACTTCGATCATCAACTCAAAAACTTTGTGAAAGTATTTCCGGGAGATTATAAAAAAGCATTACAAAAGAAAGCAACCGTAACTCAAGGATATTAAACCATTCAAGCATTTTTATGGGAAAAACAACCGGCTTTATAGAATTCGACAGAATCCATCCATCCAAGCGATCGCCACAAGAGAGAATTGGCGATTATAAAGAATTTGTGGAAAGAATGACGGATGATCAATTGAATCAACAATCCGCTCGCTGCATGAACTGTGGCGTTCCCTTTTGTCATAGCGGTTGTCCACTGGGCAATATCATTCCTGAATTCAATGATGCCGTGTACAGACAAAACTGGCATGAAGCCTATGAACTTCTCAGTGCCACCAATAATTTTCCTGAATTCACCGGACGTATTTGTCCGGCTCCTTGTGAGAGTGCCTGCGTATTGGGCATCAATCAAAACCCCGTAGCAATTGAAGAAATAGAGAAACATATCATTGAAACTGCTTTTGAAAAAGGATTTGTACAACCCAGAAAGCCCAATCTAAGAACCGGAAAAAAAGTGGCAGTGGTAGGTTCCGGTCCGGCAGGTTTGGCCGCGGCTGCACAATTGAATTATGCCGGTCATCAGGTGACAGTATTTGAGAGAGATGCATATCCGGGGGGACTACTACGTTATGGCATTCCTGATTTTAAGTTAGAGAAATGGGTAGTGGAAAGAAGAGTTGCCTTATTAGTAGAAGAAGGGATTGTTTTCAAGTGTAATGCTCATGTGGGTGTGGATATTAGTATCAATGATCTGTTACGAGAATACCAGGCCATTGTTTTAGCAGGAGGATCAACCATTCCAAGAGATTTGAATATTCCCGGTCGTGAATTAAAAGGTGTGCATTTTGCGATGGATTTTTTGAAGCAGCAAAATCAACGTGTATCGGGTGAGGCGATCAAAATGGAGGATTTGCAGGCAACAGACCGGCATGTGGTGGTGATTGGCGGAGGAGATACGGGTAGTGACTGTGTAGGCACTTCCAACAGACAAAGTGCTTTATCGATAACACAATTGGAATTGATGCCCAAGCCACCTGAAAAAAGAACGGCTGCTATGCCATGGCCTACTTATCCTATGACATTAAAGACCACATCTTCACATGAAGAGGGAGCGAATAGAGAATGGGCAGTGGTGACAAAGGCATTCAAGGGCGATACAAATGGAAACCTTCAATCTATTGTAATAGCAGATTTAAAGTGGAAAGCTTCTACCGATATTAAACCGGCAGGATTTGAAGAGATACCGGGTACGGAAAGAGAGATACCTTGTACACTGGCATTATTGGCAATGGGATTTGTGCATCCTCAGCATCAAGGATTGATTGCAGAGTTAGGTGTAGAACTCGATGAAAGAGGGAATGTTAGGGCGAATGAAAAACATTATCAGACCAGCATTCCCAAAGTATTTGCTGCGGGCGATATGCGAAGAGGACAATCCTTAGTGGTATGGGCTATTAGCGAAGGAAGAGAATGTGCCAGACGGGTGGATCAGTATTTAATGGGGACATCGGTATTAGAATCTAAGGATCAAAGCTATTTAATTAATACATAATTATATTAATAATATTTTATTCCAAAAACCTTTCAACTGTGTTTGAAAGGTTTTTTTATGTGTAAAATGCGCCTGTAACAGTATTTTGATGGCATTATTTCCAAAATTGAAAACAAATATTAATTACTAAAATGTTAATATTTTATTTAAAATTTATTCGATAATTGAGTATTTTGTTATCAGATTATCAAATTACAATAATCTTAATGTTAAATTTAAAACCCTAGTATGAAAAAAATGACCATTCAGAAGATCGCTCCTTTTGCAGCGTTAATAGCTGTAGCACTGGCAGCTTTATTTATCCCCTCTTTACCGAATTATGCCGATGAGGCCGGAGCCTATAGCGCCTCCGATATTACTTGGATATTGGTTGCTACTGCACTGGTATTTTTAATGACACCCGGTCTGGCCTTCTTTTATGGTGGAATGGTACACCGCAAAAATGTAATCTCTACTATGATCAAAAGTGTGGTAGCCACAGGTGTTGTCAGCATTTTATGGGTTACGGTAGTATATAGCTTATGTTTTGGAGAATCGATTGGCGGCTTTATTGGCAATCCCTCTACACATTTATTCTTCAAAGGAATCAATTCCGGCGCACCCTGGAGTCTGGCGCCTAGTATTCCCATCACCTTATTTGCTTTATTTCAGTTGATGTTTGCCATCATCACGCCCGGTTTGGTGGTAGGCGCTGTTGCAGAACGTATCAAATTCACTTCTTATATCGTTTTCATCGCATTGTTCAGCTTATTGGTATATGCCCCCATTGCACATTGGACCTGGCATCCGGAAGGATTCTTGTTTAAAATGGGCGCACTGGATTTTGCCGGAGGAACAGTGGTACATATTTCAGCAGGTTGTGCAGCGTTGGCCGGCGCCATGGTACTGAAGCGCAGACAGGCACACGTTGATCAAAAAGAAATTCCACCTGCAAACATTCCTTATGTATTGATTGGGACAGGATTACTTTGGTTTGGTTGGTTTGGTTTCAATGCCGGTTCGGCCTTGGGTGCCAATGCGCTGGCGGTTTCTGCATTTGCTACTACCAATACTGCTGCCGCTGCTGCAGGATTATCATGGATGTTCTTTGATGTATTAAGAGGTAAAAAACCTTCCGTACTCGGATTTTGTATCGGCGCCGTTGTTGGACTAGTAGCTATCACTCCCGGTGCCGGATTTGTAGCCATTCCTCAGTCCATTTTCATTGGTGTACTTTCTGCCATCATTTCTAATATTGCTGTGTATTATAAATCCAAATCTAAACTGGATGATACATTGGATGTATTCCCTTGTCATGGTATAGGTGGCATGGTAGGTATGCTACTCACCGGCATTTTTGCCACCAAAACTGTGAACAGTGCAGGAGCAGATGGTTTGTTTTATGGCAATGCTGCTTTCTTTTTCACACAAATAAAAGCACTGGGAATTGTGGTAGTGTACAGTTTTGTGATGTCTTTTGGCATCTTCAAATTCATCAATTTCATTCTGCCCTTACGTGTTAGCTCTGAAGAAGAATTATTGGGATTGGATGCTACACAACACAATGAAAAATATGTACAAGGCACTTTATTGGTAGAAGAAAATGGCTACTTGAAAGAAAGTATGCTCGCCGACTAATTCATGCATCATACTGCAAAAAATGCTGACCCATTGATTGCAATATGTTTTTCCCTCATCGATTTGCTAAAGAAAATAAGGTACAGCCATATGATAAACCTCTGACCAGGTTTACCGACTGTACCTATTTGTTAATTATAAAACCAATGCAATGTTACGCAAAATTTTAACCCTTTCAACAGCAGCATGCGCCTGCCTTTCAGTAAACGCACAATCAGACTCTTCCAAAAAAGCAAACACCGTTCTATCGGGTTCCATTGACGCCTACTACCGGTACAGCTTTTCTGATGCACCCACAAAAACCAACAACTTTACCAGCTTTACCAACTCTCAAAACTCTTTTGAGTTGGGCATGGCTTCCTTCAGGGTAGATCACTCTTTGGGAAAAGTAGCTGCTGTTGCAGATATTGGTTTTGGCAGAAGAGCACAGGAATTTTCTTACAATGATGCAGGATCACTCGCCGCCATTAAACAAATGTACCTGAGCTATGCAGTCACCGATCACCTTAAATTAACCATGGGTAAATGGGCAACCCATATTGGGTATGAATTGGTGGATGCACCCGGTAACCGAAACTACAGTATGTCGTATGGATTTTCGTATGGCCCATTCTTTCATACCGGCGTAAAAGCTGATGTTTCTTTGGGAGGAAAAACTGCCATGATGATTGGAGTGGCCAATCCTACAGATCAATCTACCACTACTACATCTGCAAAATTCATTTTGGCACAGTTTAGTACCGCTTCCAAAGATGATAAGGTAAAAGGCTACTTGAATTTTCAGGGAGGGAATGGCATTACACAGTATAATATGGTGATTACAGGAGCCCTATCTGATCAATTGGGTATTGCTTATGATGGTAGTATGCAATGTCTCAAATCTGCCGGACAATCATCCAATTGGAAAAGTCATGCCCTCTATCTGAATTATGACCCTATTTCATCCTTAGGTTTTACACTACGACAGGATTATTTCGATGATAGATCTTTTTCTCCCATCGGTATTGGCGGTAAAATTTATGCTACTACATTATCAGCCAATATTAAGAATCAAAATTTGACCATCATTCCTGAGTTCAGAATGGATAATTCAGCAAGTGATGTGTTTTTTAAAGGAGCTTCGAGTACAAAAACAAAAAGTACCATTGCATTCTTAATTGCAGCTGTCTATAAATTTTAGAAAACAACCTACATGCACAAAGAGGCTGTATCAAAAGTCTGATGCAGCCTCTTCTTCTTCAACCCAATATCAGTATCTATATTTTATTGTCAACACCCTGTCCTTCTTTTCTATAGACCATAGTCCATGGTCCATGGTCTATGGACCATAAACTATAAGCTCCCCTCTTCATTTATCCCATTATTTGCTTAAGTTCGATAGATGAATCCGCTGGTCAGACTGCTACAGTTGTTATACTGCGTTTATGCTTTTATTCTTTTTGTCATCATCATGTTGGGCGTTTTTCCATTCGTCATGGTAGCGCTTTTGTTTGGAAAACTTACCGGAGGTAATCTCATTTACAAACTGTGCATGATCTGGGCTAAAGTCTGGTATTTTTTGATTGGAGTTTCACATCAAGAAATTTATGAGTACCCGCATGATCCTACCAAACAATACATTTTTGTTGCCAACCATATCTCCTACATGGATATTCCGCCACTGGTTTTAATTGCACATCAACCTATCCGAATATTAGGCAAGTATGAAATGGTTAAAGTACCGGTATTTGGTTGGATCTATAGAGCTGCCGTGGTATTGGTTGACAGAAAAAATGCAGAGACGAGATCCAAGAGTGTACGTGCTTTGAAATCGGCATTGAGACATGGTATTTCCATCTTTATTTTTCCGGAAGGCACTTTCAATATGGGACCTAGTCCATTAAAAGATTTTTTTGATGGCGCATTTCGTATTGCCATTGAAACTGAAACGCCGATTAAACCGGTTTTACTGGTAGACACTTTGGAGCGTTTACATTACAACAGTATTTTCTCATTGACTCCCGGTAAAAGCAGAGTGATTTTTTTGGATGAAATTCCTGTGCATGGTTTAACCATACAAGACATTCCTTTGCTAAAAGAAAAAGTATATGGTATCATGGATGCAGGTCTGCGCAGATATAGAGCATACCCTACAGCATAAGCCTTATTTTTGATCAAATTAGTAGTTGTGTACGCAGAGATCATCATACCACTTGCCTTACCGCTCAATTATACTTGGGCAATTCCGCCTGCTTTGCAGGATAAGGTACAACCGGGCATTCGGGTGGAAGTGATGTTGGGGAAGAGTAAAAAATATGCTGGCATCATCAAAAGACTTCACCATAACAAGCCGGAAGCTTTTGATCCCAGAGATATCATCAATATTCTGGATCATGAACCCATTATTTATCCGGAACAATTACGCTTCTGGGAGTGGATGGCGAACTATTATATGTGCAGTGAAGGTGAGATCATGCAAGCAGCCATTCCTGCTAATCTCAAATTATCCAGTGAAAGTATCCTGGTTTGGAATGAAGAACGCAGCATCGATTTCAGCGACTTATCTGACAGTGAATATATTGTTGCCGAAGCTTTAGAATTAAAAAAAGAGCTTCGCCTGAATGAAGTACAGGAACTACTCGATGTAGCAAACGTATATCCCGTTATCAAAAAACTGATCGATAAAGAAGTTTGTTATGTATGGGAAGAATTGAAAGAGAAATATAAAGAGAAGAAACAGACCTTTATCACTTTACACCCTACTTACAAGGAAGAAGAAAAACTTGCAGAGCTTCTCAATAGCTGGTCGAAGGCACCCAAACAAATGGAATTATTACTGGCTTTTCTGCATTTACAAAGAACAGAAGGCGAGGTAGTACAAAATGAGTTACTAAAAAAATCAAATGCTACCAATGCTCAGCTAAAAGGCTTGGTAGATAAGGGGATTCTGATTACTGAAAAAAGGAGCAGTGATAGAATTTATTATGGCACCCCTTCGGTAAATATTCATTTCACACTCTCTCCTGCTCAGGAAAAAGCATTATCAGCCATTCAAACGCAGTTTACAGAGAAATCTGTTTGTTTGCTGCATGGTGTAACTGCCAGTGGTAAAACACAGATCTATACCAAACTCATTGAAGAACAAATCAAAGAGGGAAAACAGGTTTTGTACATGTTACCTGAGATTGCTTTAACAGCACAGATCATCAGAAGATTACAGGAATACTTTGGCGGATATATTGCTATTTATCATTCCAAATTCAATGCGAATGAACGGGTTGAAATCTGGAATAAAGTAAAAAATGGAGAGATCAAAATTGTACTTGGCGCAAGATCTTCACTGTTCTTACCGTTCAAAAATCTTTCCTTGATCATTGCAGATGAAGAGCATGATGGTTCCTATAAACAGCAAGACCCTGCACCTCGTTATCATGCGAGAGATGCTGCCATCTATTATGCCCATCTGTTTCAAGCCAAAGTTTTATTGGGGAGTGCTACACCTTCTGTAGAAAGTTATTTCAACTGTCTGCAAAACAAATACGGACTTGTACAATTGACAGAACGTTTTGGAGATGCACAATTACCCGATATCACATTGATCGATGTCAAAAAATTTCAGCAAAAAGCTAAAGTTGCATTTACAGAGCCGCTTTTGGAAGCTATTCGTCAATCGCTTGACCAACAAAAACAGATCATTCTTTTTCAAAACCGTAGAGGATATGCTCCTTATCAGATTTGCAATACCTGCGGCTGGATTCCCCAGTGCAAAAACTGTGATGTAACACTCACCTATCATAAATTTCAAAATAAACTCACCTGCCATTACTGTGGAACGCATTATCCGGTCATACAAACTTGTGCGGCTTGTGGAAGTCATGACTTCACACAGAAAAATTTTGGTACAGAACAGATAGAAGAACTATTAAACGAGTTTTTTCCTGATGCCAGAATTGCCCGAATGGATTATGACAGTGTAAGAGGAAAACATGATCATGATGCACTGATCAAACTGTTTGAACAACAAAGACTGGATATATTAGTGGGTACACAAATGGTGGTGAAAGGTTTAGACTTTGACCATGTAAATCTTGTAGGTATTATTGATGCAGATGGGATATTGGGATTCACAGATTTCAGGGTCAATGAAAAAGCCTATCAGTTAATGGAACAAGTGAGTGGTAGAGCCGGCAGAAAAGATCAATTGGGCAAAGTATTGATACAGGTAAGTAATACGCGTCATCCTGTACTGGCATTCGTGCAACAACATCAGTATGAAGCTTTGTATCAGTATGAAATAGAGAATAGGAAACAATTCGGATATCCGCCCTTCAGCAGATTGATTCAACTTACATTCAAGCATAAGGAGAAACATCTGGCAGAAGAAGCTGCACATATACTGATGCAAGGAATGGCCGGCAACTTTTTAAAGGAAATGAGCGGACCGGCACAACCCGTAGTGGATAGAATCAGAAACCAATATCTTTGGGAAGTGTTGATTAAATTACCCAAAGATGTACAAAAGATCCAGCAGTGTAAGCGTGAGATCATGCAGCAGATCGTCATCATACAATCGAATAAAAGGTATAAAGCGGTAAGGGTCGTCTTGAATGTAGATCCATTATAGCCAGGAAAAGTAATGCTTATGTATCATGGAACATTGTTTACACCTGATCGATCACTCAAGGCTTTTAATAGTTTTGGGATAGATGTTCATGCTCGTTTATTCGCATCATTCAACAGCATGGAAGGGCTTTTAGAAATGCTGGAGCATTATAATGAACTTCCATACATGCCATTACTCATATTGGGCGGGGGAAGCAATATTCTATTTACCAGAGATGTGGATGGCTTGGTGCTGAAGAATGACCTCAAGGGATTTGAATTGATTGATGAGGACAAGGATTACTTCTACGTAAAAGCCATGGCCGGTGAAAACTGGCATCAGTTTGTGATGTATTGTATTGAAAAAGGTTATGCCGGTTTAGAGAACCTGAGTTTAATACCCGGCAGTGTGGGTGCTTCTCCTATGCAAAATATTGGGGCGTATGGCGTTGAGATTAAGGATGTTTTTCACTCATTAGAAGCCTGGCATATCAATGAAAAGCATAAAGAGATCTTTTATCTCAAAGACTGTGAATTTGGTTATCGGGAAAGTGTATTCAAAGAGAAATATCGTAACCGATTTATCATTACCAGTGTTACCTATCGATTGAAAAAAGTACCGGAATTTCATACTTCATACGGAGCAATCAATCAGGAGCTGGAGAAAATGCAGATCAAAGAATTAAATATCAAAGCAGTTTCGGATGCTGTTATTCGTATCAGACAATCAAAATTGCCTGACCCGGATAAATTAGGCAATGCCGGAAGTTTCTTTAAAAATCCTATCATATCCCTAAATAGATTTAAAACATTAGAAGAAAAATTTCCTCTGATAGTGGGTCATGCAGTGAGTGAACAGAAAGTAAAAATTGCTGCAGCCTGGTTAATAGAGCAATGTGGTTGGAAAGGATTTCGAAAAGGAGATGTAGGATGTCATGAAAAACAACCTTTGGTATTGGTGAATTATGGTCATGCAACAGGCGCTGACGTTTTCAAACTATCCACAGATATCATGCAATCTGTCTTTGAAAAATTTGGCATTCACTTAGAGAGAGAAGTCAATATTATTTAGTTCTTTAAGATGCACGCTCTTCATCATCACACTAAAGAAAAAGCTCCGAACATGTTCGGAGCTTTTTCTTTAGAAACATTTACTTGTTCCTTGTAACTTCATTCTTGTCACTTCTTAATAATATTTGAGCTTCATTTCAACTCTTCTGTTCAAAGTGCGACCGGCAGCTGTTTTATTATCAGCAACAGGCTTAGATGAACCATATCCTTCTGAACTAAGTCTTGAAGCGTCAATGCCTTTACTAACAAGGTAATCATAAACTGATTTAGCACGGTTCTGACTTAATGGAACATTCACTTTATCAGTTCCGGTATTATCTGTATGACCTTCGATGTCTAATTTTAAAGCAGCATCTTCTTTTAAAATAGCAACCACTTCATCCAAAGACTTGAATGACTTTGTCTGCAATTTTGCGCTACCTGTAACAAAGAATACATTCTTTGCACTAGCTGTTACTTTCTTTACAACTTCTTCTTTAATGGCCGGGCAACCATTGTTTTCTCTTACACCAGGTACAGTTGGGCATTTATCTTCCTCATCATTGATACCATCTTTATCTGTATCCGGCACAGGACAACCTTGATAACGAGCGACTCCGGCAACCGTTGGACACTTATCTTCTTCATCATTGATACCGTCCTTGTCTGTATCTGGTATTGGACAACCATCATATTTAGCCAAACCTTTTACGGTAGGACATTTATCATTATCATCATTGATACCATCACCATCTGTATCAGGAACAGGACAACCATCGTATTTGGCAACACCGGCAACTGTAGGACATTTATCCTTACTATCGAGGATACCATCACCATCTGTATCTTTATCAACAGGTGGTGGAGGTGGCGGAGGTGTTACTTTAACGGGCTCTGCTTTTTTATCGCTTAATGGAGAACTCAGTCCGATAGAGTAAGCCAGGTTATTAATCGCTAAATTAGAGATAGCTGATCTATGAACAAATTGTGTATGGAGAAAAGTCTCTTGACCCAAATTGAATTGCAGTCCCATACCTGCAGGTGCGTAGGCTGCAAAATAAGTACCTGAATACATAGAAGCACCCAGACCAAAACTTAAATAAGGTACAACGGTATACTTATCAGTGAGTAATTTAATATTTGCTGCAGCGTCAATTTCAAGAAGAAACTTACTGTTGTTTGAAGGTGCAACTCCTGATCTACGGTAAAAAGGATATTTTACGAATGAACCAGAAAGAGTAGCTTGGAAATCAACATACTCAGACAATCCCTGAAAATATTGAATATTCAATCCTGGATCCAATCTGCTAAATGGAGTCCATTGTTTGTTAGAAATAACAGATGACAATGAAGTTCTTCCGATTGCATCAGAAGTGTACATGTCTTTCATAATAAAACTAATTCCTAGCGCAGGTCTTTTTTTATAGCTAATCGGAGTGGTCTGAGCGAATGCTGCGATTACCAAACAACTGGCTATCAGGGAAAAAAGAAGTTTCTTCATAACAGTTTTTTATTGATTGGCACAAAAATACATGGTGAAACTGATTTTCCGAAAATTAAGATAACTTTAAGTTATTCCGAACTTATTCCCATTCAATTTTTCTCTATTGGAGCAATTGGCTGAACTGAAACTTTAACCAGTCCTCTTTGAACGAAATCCAGCTGTTTTGCAGCGTTACGGGTCAAATCAATTACCCTTCCCTTCTTTTTCATGCGTTGGTGCATTCGGTCTGTAATGAGCACTATTACGCTTTTGTTATTTCTTAAATTGGTAACCAGAACAAGGGTGTTTAGCTTAAAGTGATTACTTGCTCCGGTCATACCGGCGTTTCTAAAAATGGTTCCTGTAGCCGTTTTTCTACCCTCGAATTTGGAACTGTAATAACTGGCTACCCCCTTGATCGGTTTGCCTTGAGGCATTAGTGAATCACCTAACAGATCCCCCCCGATAACACCCGGTATCGAATCTTTATAGAATACAAGACTATCCACTCCCGTTTTAGGAGACGGAATCGTGTCTTGACCTGGGATGGTGTCTGTTTGAAATACCCCAACAGAAGCCATCGGCTTTCCAGAAGGAAGCAAAAAATACAAAGCACCAATGATATATAGTAATAGTTTCATGATGTTTATGGCCGTACCATCTTCCGCTCACTCGAGTAATATTACTCATCCTTGCCCCCAAATACAAATGAGGATATGCACATACGGTCACGCCACATTACCAAACACCATGCCAGAAATGAAAAAATGATTCAATTATTAATTGAAATAAAAAGATACAAATAATTAATAATCAATTAATTATTATAAATAAAATTAAAGAGATTAAAATTGACTGAATAAAAGCGCAGTTGACAAAAGCAGCGGCATGGCATCACGCACGATACTTATCCGTCTTTTCATTTGAAGTCATATCAGCTTCGGAACGAAGCTGCAACTGTGTCTGTAATACCCATTCTGGACATTTTTGGGTAAAAAGAAAGCTATTAATATTATCAATAAGCTTCATAACTGATTTATAATCAGACTCAACTGAGGTAGAAAAAGGACCTACTTCATAGGGCAACCCTGAAGCCTTAATAATGGCAATCACTTCATCGATCCATTCATAAGGGTGCTTAGCTCCCGAAACGATCGGCACCAATTGCAAAGACGCACTAATGATATAGCTATGATTATCCATGAACCGGAGTTGTATCTACCACCGCATCCAAATTCAATACCCCATGAATATGTGGAAAAACCTCATTGATTGACCCAGCCAACTCAAAAATAACTGGTCTGTCCACTTTCTGGCGATCAATAATAAGCTTTACCAAACCTGTCTGACCCTGATAATAACGCTCCAATACACCCGCTACCTGATCCTCAGTACTACAGTGAATAAAGCCTTCCACAGCCAGACTGTCAGCTTCATAGAATCCAACCGACTTGGCTTTCTCCCATTGATCAGCCGTTGTAATATGATAAATAAATTCTGATTGATTACTCACAATTATTTGATATTTAATTATTTATAAAATTTTATTAATTTTTTGCTCCAGGAGCATTAGGTCTGCAAGTACTACCGCTGTCACAGCTTCCAACACCACCGGAACCCTGAGTGCAATACATAGATCATGTCTACCTTTTACAGAAAGCGTATCTAACCGTTCTGTTTCCTTATTCCAGGTAGTCTGCTCCTTGGGTGTTGAGGATGTAGGCTTAACCGCCACCCGAAAAACCAATTCATTTCCGTTGGTGATTCCCCCCACCACCCCACCTGCATGGTTTGAGCCGGTTTTACCGGTAGCATCCAGTATGGGGTCATTATGATCAGACCCAAACATTCTTGCCGCTGAAAATCCTGCCCCAAATTCTATTCCCTTTATCGCCGGAATAGAAAATACAGCGTGAGCCAGGACCGATTCCACAGAATCAAAAAAATGTTCTCCCAGCCCAACCGGCAATCCACTCACCCTACATTCAACAATCCCTCCAATACTATCTTTTTGATCTATGGCCTTTTGTAACCCTTTTTCTATATCCGATTCTCCGCCTATTTCCAGAATATGGGCAACCGGAATAGCCGCTTGCAATAATTTTTTCGCGATCACCCCCGCTGCTACCAATCCAACCGTTAAACGACCACTGAAATGTCCCCCACCTCTAAAATCTTCATAACCGCCATACTTCACACCGGCTGTAAAATCTGCATGTCCCGGACGCGGAATCGCTTTTTGCTTCTCATAGTCACCACTACGGGTATTGTTATTCTCAAATAGAATCGTGATGGGAGCCCCGGTTGTTTTTCCATTGAAAACGCCCGTTTTTATCAAAGGGATATCATCTTCTTTTCGCGGTGTCGTTCCTTTTTGAGTGCCGCCTTTTCTTCTTTCCAGATCTTTTTCAAAATCGGTTACGGCTATGGGTAATCCGGCCGGACAACCATCAATGATCACCCCAACACATTCGCCATGCGATTCTCCAATGATGTGGATTCTGAATATACGTCCGATCGAGTTCACTGTCTTTTGATTTATAATTTGACAATATCAGCACCTAATTGCTGGAGATGATCATAAAAATCCGGATAGGATTTATTAATAGCATCTGCATCTGTTATGATCACTTCTCCTTCTGCACACAATCCAGCTACCGCACAAGCCATAGCAATACGATGATCATGATGTGAATGAATCTTTGCCATTTTGATACCCGTTCCTCCTTTAATGACCATCAGATCATCTTGCAAGCTGATTTCAATCCCCAATTTACCAAACTCTTCCTGTAAGGTAATCCCTCTGTCACTTTCTTTATGAGAAAGTCTGCTCACACCTTCAATAACGGTAGTTCCTTCACAATAAGCTGCTAAAGCTACGAGCGGAGGAAACAGATCCGGACAATCCGTTGCGTTAAAATGAAATGCTTTTAAGGGTAAAGGTGAAATATCGATATAAGCATCGGTGATGGACATGCGACAACCGGTATCCATCAATGCTTGCAATATTGCTTTATCTGCCTGGGTTGAAAATACATCTAAACCCGTAACCCGAATAGGCCCGGCAATGGCACCAGCTACTAATAAAAAAGCTGCTCCGCTCCAATCACCTTCCACTTGATATTTGAGTAGCCCCTCTTTCGACGAAGTCGTTCCATGAAAATGGAAATATTCATGATTTTCATGTGTTACTTTCCACCCAAAATCAGCCATCACCGCTAATGTCAAATCGATATAGGGCTTACTCTTTAAATCTTTCACTTGAATGGTAATACCATCAGCACCCGCAGCTGCATAAGCCATGAGTAGTCCGGTGAGGAACTGAGAACTCAATGATCCATCTACTTCAATATTCGCCGGACGTAAAGGTCCTTGTAACTGTAGCGGCACTTTGCCCTCGTTTGACTTGATTTGCACTTGCAATGCAGGCAGTATCTCATCAAAAAAATGCATCGGACGGTTCACTAAACTACCCTTTCCATGTATAGTGAGCGGTTTTTCACTTAAAGCTGCAATAGGTGTAAACATTCTGATGCCCAAACCACTTTCGCCACAACTGATTTCTGCATCAATGGGTGATAGACCATTGGAAGTAATATGCAAATCTCCCTCATCAGTATAACGAATAGTGGCACCCAACTTTTGAATCACATCAATGGCCGCTAAATCATCATTACTTTTTCCGGGATTGATGATCAAAGTTTCTCCCTTACGCAATAAAGCTGCTGCACAAGCTCTTTGCATACTACTCTTTCCAGCAGCTGCCCGAATAGTTCCCTGGATCGTGGATGGATTTATTTTTACCTGAGTAGACATACTATCATGCATCATCGCAGCATGCTGCGGTATGATTAAAACTGTTTGAAAATTTCTTTGAGTTGTATGAACAGTAAGGGTTGTACCACCGCTTTACCTGTTTTTTCAAGAAGGATATAATGAATACTTACATCATCCTTTTTTTTGTCTTTTTGCAACACCTTAAAAGCTTTTTTTGCATCAAAATCGGCAAATGTGGGTAAGCCATAATTGGCTAACAAATTCACCACCGCGTCTGTATCCTTAAAGCCTTTCAATTGTTGTGAGATAATTGTTGCATAAGTCATTCCAATGCTGATGGCCTGACCGTGACTTAACTCATACATATTCTCGATAGCATGTCCGAGTGTATGTCCGAAATTCAATAATTTTCTTTCTCCTTGTTCTCGCTCATCAGACAATACCACTTTTGTTTTCAGCATGACATTTCGCTCTATCAATTTTTTCAATAATGATAGATCTTTTTTATAATCGCTTAATCGATACTGTTGCAACTCTTTAAACATGGCTGCATCTTTGATACAGGCATGTTTAATAATCTCTGCAAAACCATTCTGCCATTCAGCTACCGGAAGTGTTTTTAAAAAACTATAATCATACAAAAGGAAAGAAGGTTGACGAATCAATCCTACCATGTTTTTATAAACGCCCACATCAATTCCATTTTTTCCTCCGATCGCAGCATCTACCATCGCCAATAAGCTGGTGGGTACATACCCTACATCAATGCCACGCAAAAATATTCCGGCTACATACCCTGTAATATCTGTGATGACACCGCCTCCTACACCTACCAAGATTGTTTTACGATCTGCTCCCATCTCTATCAGTTGATCAACGATCATATCAACTGTTTGCTGTACTTTATACGCCTCTCCCGGCTTTAGAACGATGGTATTCCATCCTTTGAATTTCTTTTGATGTGCCGAGAAAACATGCTCATCCGTGATCAATACTACTTTTTCTCTATCAACTATTTTCTGCAAATGATCAAATGATGCATCAAAGTAATAGTGTACTGTCTTACCAGGGAATGATACTGCTTTTTTCTTCATAACCACTAGGCATTCATAATCTTGTTCTGATGATTGATACTTTCCATATGTACCGCATCAAAATATTTGGTGATGAACTCGCGACTCAATCCCAATTGCTCTCCTTTTGCAAAAGCTCTATCGAGAATAGCATTCCAACGATTGGTTTGTAGGATCGTGATATTATTATCCTTTTTATATTGTCCGATCTTATCTGCCACTTTCATTCTTTGTCCAAGCAATTGCAACAATTCATCATCCAATTGATTGATCTGCTGACGCATTTTCTCCATGGCAGCATGCAATTCTTCAGAACTGATATCTTCCTTACGCCAGATGATAGAACTGATCATTTCACCCAGTCGCTCCGGAGTTACTTGTTGCTTCGCATCGCTCCAAGCATTATCTGGATCAATATGACTTTCAATAATCAACCCATCAAAATCAAGATCGATTGCTTTTTGTGCCACATCCATCAGAATATCTCTTCGTCCACAGATATGTGAAGGATCATTAATCAACAGCATATCGGGATTACGTCTCTTCATTTCGATGGCGAGATGCCACATAGGTGCATTGCGATATTCTGTATTACCATACGAACTAAATCCGCGATGGATCAATCCAATGTTTTTGATACCGGCTTTTGCTACACGCTCCACCGCACCGATCCATAATTCCAGATCAGGATTGATGGGGTTTTTGATGAGCACCGGCACATCTACGCCCTTCAATGCATCTGCTACTTCCTGAACACTAAAAGGGTTTACCGTCGTTCGCGCCCCAATCCATAGCACGTCTACATCAAAATGCAGTGCATCTTCAACCTGCTTACCCGTTGCTACTTCTACGGCAACTGGTAATCCGGATGCTTTACGTGCTTGTTGCAACCAAGGCAATCCCTTGGTACCAATGCCTTCAAAACTACCCGGACGAGTACGTGGTTTCCAAATACCGGCACGCAGGATATCTACTTTACCGGTAGCTGCGAGTCTGGTAGCAGTTTGAATCACCTGCTCTTCGGTCTCGGCACTGCACGGACCGGAAATGATCAATGGGCGCTTCTGCAATAAAGCATCCACATTTGTTTTTTGTTCGATTGCTTGCTCCATATAAATTTGATCTATGATTTTTTGATTTCTTGATTTTTGATTTATGAACAAATCATAGAATCAAAAATCAAGAAATCAAAGATTTACTCTTCTCCCTTCCTCGGTTTTCTTGCTCCTCCTGAATCAGCATCATTCATTCTGATTCTTCTTCCTTTGTAATTCTTTCCGTCCAATGCACGGATCATTTGATTGGCTGCGCCTTTTTCAATTTCCACCCAGCTATTCATGTCTTTCATATCGATCTTACCCAACACATCCTTTTTCAAATCACTCATATCAAGAATGAACTGCAGGAAACTTGCTTTATAAAAACCATCTTTGGTACCAAGGTTTACAAACAAACGGCTATAACCTCCTCCGCGTTTATATTCTTTACGATTATCTCCTTTACCTGCATCTCTGCGTCTGCCTTGGTCTGGCGCATCGTTGTATTCTCTTCTGTTTCTTTCACGGAAATTCAGGTCTTCTGCATTTTCATAATATTTCAGAAAACGATCAAACTCCATAGCTGCAACACGCTTCAAAACATCTTCTTTGCTCACTTCTGCGAACTTTTCAGCCAACATTGGAACATATGTTTCATAATCACCATGACTGATATCTGCCGATAACAATTTATCCATGAAATGGAAGAACTGTTTACGACATACATCTTTTCCGCTTGGGATATCCAGCTTATGGAATTTAGAATTATTGATTCTTTCAATCTGTTTCAATCGATACATTTCTTTGCTATGTACGATGGAAATACAAATACCAACATTACCTGCACGACCCGTTCTTCCGCTTCTATGCGTGTATACTTCCACATCATCGGGCAACTCATAATTGATAACGTGTGTGATACCTTGTACATCGATACCTCTCGCCGCCACATCAGTAGCGATCAACAGTTGCAAACTCTTATCCCTGAACTGCCCCATCACTTTGTCTCTTTGTCCTTGGGTCAGATCACCATGTAAGGCATCAATATCATATCCTTCGCGTGTTAATCGCTCAGAGATTTCTTGTGCATCAATTTTAGTTCTGGTAAAAATGATGCCATAGATACCCGGATTGAAATCGATGATGCGTTTCAAGGTCTCATAGCGATGATGTGAACTGGTTACATAATATTGGTGATCGATGCTCTTGTTGGCTGTGTTCACTTTTCCTACCGTTACTTCAGCAGGATCTTTCATGTAACGCTTACTCACTTTTCTGATCTCAGGTGGCATGGTTGCACTAAAAAGCCATGTACTTTCACGCTGAGGAGTATTTTTCAGGATGAATTCAATATCATCTTGGAAACCCATGTTCAGCATTTCATCTGCTTCATCTAATACTACATACTTGATCTCCTCCAAATTGATCGCCTTTCTTTCGATCAGATCAATCAATCTACCGGGTGTTGCTACTACAATCTGTGTTCCTCTTTTCAAATCGCGTATCTGTAATCCGATGGATGCACCACCATAAACAGCTACTACTGAAACTCCAGTCATGTATTTCTTAAACAGTTCTAACTCTTTTACGATTTGTAAACAGAGTTCGCGGGTTGGACAAACAACCAGCGCCTGTGGGTGTTTTGCCTTTGCGTCAATTACGTGCAATAAGGGTAATCCAAATGCTGCCGTCTTACCTGTTCCTGTTTGAGCGAGCCCAATAAAATCTTTCGTACCACTCAGTAGTACGGGTATCGCTTGTTCTTGTATTGCGGTTGGGTTCACATACCCCAACTCATTCGTTGCCTGAATCAATCTTGCATCGATTCCCAACGCTTCAAATGTCGTCATGTATAAAAAATTTGTGCAAAGTTACCTAATATAGGGGGCTTTGCGGGTTTTATTTGGGTTGGTTGATAGTCCATGGTCCATAGTCCATAGTAAAAAACATCATTGTTCTTCCATGGACTATCGACCACTCCTTATCTTAAAATTCGCTTAATCCCATTCGCATTCTCAATCAACTCCTGTAAATAGTCATAATTCTCCTTTTCCAGACAGGCTTTGAATTTCCTGAGTTGGGCGATGTGTTCATTGAGTACATCTAGCACATTATCACGGTTTTGCATGAAAATGGGCACCCACATGGCGGGATTACTCTTTGCCAATCGCACGGTACTCTCAAAACCACCACTGGCCAGTTCAAAAATGGCATCTTCTTCTCTTTCCTTCTCCAATACAGTATTGGCCAGCGCAAATGAAGTGATATGTGAAATATGACTCACATATGCCACATGTACATCATGATCATCAGCTTTCATATACAGAATATGCATGCCCAATGTCTTATATAGCTCCTCCACTTTCTGCACTGCATCTTCGTCACTCTCTTCTTTAGAACAGATCACTGTGGCTTTATTGGCAAATGCAGCCCTCACGGCAGCATCCGGTCCGCTGTATTCTGTTCCCCACATGGGGTGTGTGGCAACGAATCGACCTCGCTTTGGATGATGAGCCACTGATTCACAGATTATTTTTTTGGTGGAACCTACATCCATTACCACCTGATTGTTAATCTGATCTAATATCTGTGGCAACATATCTTCTGCAGCATTGATCGGCGTTGATAAGATGATCAGATCTGATTTTGCGATGGCAGTTGATAAATCTGTTATTTCATCCACCAGCTGCAACTCCAATGCACGTGCCGCATGGATCGGGTTATTGTCAACACCTATGACATGTGTGACCCATCCCTTCTCTCGCAATGTCAATGACAGTGACCCACCAATCAATCCGGTACCTATGATCGTTATTTTCATCTTATAATCGGGTTTGAATTCTGTGAATGGCTTCTTCAAATTTCTCTATGCTACCGCAAAGGCTGACACGGATATATTTTTTTCCCGCTTCCCCAAAAATACCACCGGGCGTAATAAAGACAGCAGCTCCGTATAATACTCGGTCACTCAATTCATAACCATCTTTCAACGAATCAGGAACCGCAGCCCATACAAACATCCCCACTTGGTCTTTTGAAAAACGACAGTTCAATTGTGTCAGCAACTCAAATACTTTTTCACGTCTGGCTGCATATATTGCATTGACCTCATCATACCAATCTTTTCCCAACTCCAATGCTTTTGCCGCCGCCAATTGAACAGGCAAGAACATGCCACTATCCATATTACTTTTGAAACGTAACACTTCATCAATTCTTTCTTTCGCAGCGCATAACATGCCTACTCTCCATCCCGCCATATTTGCACTTTTGCTGAGTGAGTTTAGTTCAAGCACCACTTCTTTTGCGCCAGGAACACTTAATAAACTGGATGGATGATCATTCAGAATAAAACTATAAGGGTTATCATGACAAATCAATATGTTATGCTGTTGCGCAAATGCAATCAACGACACATAAAAATCAGCAGAAGGTATTTGTCCCGTAGGCATATGCGGATAATTCACCCACATCAACTTGACTTTAGAAAGATCCTTTTGGGAAAGTGCTTCCAGATCAGGCTGCCATTGATGTGCTTCTGATAACTGATAGGTAACAGGTGTACCCCCTGCCAGTTTCACTGCACTGCTGTATGTGGGATAACCCGGATCGGGTATCAGCGCTTCATCACCTTTATCCAAATAGGTCATACAAATATGCATGATACCTTCTTTACTACCGATCAATGGCAATACCTCTGTATCCGAATTCAATTCTACGCCATACCATTTTTGATACCATTGACTGATGGCGTTGCGCAGTATGGGAGAACCTTTATAACTCTGGTACGCATGAACATGATCTTTTGCTGCAGTGTCTTGCAACACACGAATGACTTCTGGATGCGGCGGTAAATCCGGGCTGCCAATACCCAGGTTCAGGATATCTTTACCTTCTTTGTTCAGTGATTCAATTTCTCTCAACTTCTGAGAGAAATAATATTCACCAATCCCATCTAATCTACTGGCTGTTTTTATTTCCATCATTATCCTTTAATAAGTTTCCCTTTTGTATAAACACCGAAAATTTTGACATTATTGGTTAAAGACTCAATAGACATGAGCACTTGATTGAATTGTTTTTGATGTTCAAATTCCATGTCTGCATAAAAACCATATTTAAAATGACTACCGGGTATGGGCATACTTTGCAGTTTGCTAAGATTGATTCCACCTGCCGCAATTTTGGTGAGTACTTTGGACAATGCACCTTTATCATGACTGGTTTGGAAATATACCGAAGCTTTATTGGCATGGGCATCTGCTTCAAAAGTGCCGGCTCTTTTCAATACCAGAAAACGGGTGATATTGTTCTTCATGGTATGGATATCAGGACCAATCATTTCCAATTGAAATAACTCTGCTGCCAATTTACTGGCAATAGCTGCTGTATGTTTACTTCTATGTTGATGCAATAATTTTGCACTTAAAGCGGTATCTTCTGTTTCTACCAATTTCCATGGATATTGTTCCAGATAATCCAAACATTGAAGAATGGCCATCGGATGGCTATGCACTTCCTTGATATCTTCCAATCGAACCCCCGGATTCACCAACAAATTTTGACTGATGGAGAGATAAATCTCTCCTACTACTTTGAGTTTACTTTTTTGCAAGAGATTATAGTTCGGAAGAATACTTCCTGCGATGGAATTTTCAATCGCCATTACAGCACCTGCTGATTGTTTTGCATCTCCTGCAATTTGTATCAGTTCACGAAAACTGGCACAGGGGATGACGGCAACAGTTTTACCAAAAAAAGAACGAGCGGCTACCTGATGGAAGCTGCCTTCATAGCCTTGTATAGCAATACCGTTATTTGTCTTTGCTGTTATGTTACCCTGTTTTGTCATCTTCGTTATAAGTCAAAAAAAATCCCGACCAATTGGCCGGGACTGTATGTTGATTGTTGTTGTTCGTTTAAGCTTTAACAAATACTACCCGGCTCCTTTGATTAAAGAAGTAATAAAAGAAAAAATAAAACCAGGTATTGTTTGTTGTTGTGTTCATTGAATCAAATATAGAACATGAAAACATATGAAACATCAATCCTGAAAAAAATATTTAGCTAACAAACCTTAGTTTCCCTCGTCGTATGTTTCATCCAGAGGATGAAACACTCCTCGGGATGACGATCGTCGATAAAATGTAAAATCATTCTATTCGAAGTAATACCGCCTAAAAGTCCGTTCTTCCCAATCTACAAAACGACCCGTCATTCTGAGGAACTTCCGATCTCCGATCGGAACGTGACGAAGAAAAAAAAGCCCCTCCGTGGAAACGGAGCGGCCTCTAACGATTGCTTGCCATATGAAAAACTCTTTCGAGAACCCTATCGGCCGGCAAGCGAGCGCTTCATGATCTTCATCACGGGTTCTGCGTTCAAATTAATGAGCAGCTGGAGCAGCAGAGCTGTCTGTAGTAGCAGCAGCGCTATCAGGAGTAGCTGTAGCAGTGCTATCAGTTGTTACAGGAGCAACAGCAGTTGAATCAGTTGCAGCTTCTTTGTTTTCAGCGTTACCGCAAGCAGCGAATACGCCCAGTGCCAGAACGAATAATAATTTTTTCATTGTGTGGTTTTTTTTGAGTGATTTTAAGGTTAATACCCGGTTATGATGAAAGGTAACCCGGGGTAACTCGTTTTTTTCAAAAAATATTTTAGGTTTATTTTGGGTTACTTTTACCCTCTACACCGTATTAAAAGAACAATAGTGAAAGCCGATACCAACGAGCAAGCATTACTGAAAGGACTGGCCAATAACGATTCCAAGGCAATTGAAACCATCTATAAGGATAATTTCAATACCATTCAGGCTTTCATATTGAACAACAATGGTTCTTATGACGACGCCAGGGATATTTTTCAGGAAGCTATGATTGCGCTGTATGAAAAAGCACAAAGCGAATCATTTGTCTTAACCTGTCAAATTAAAACCTATGTATATTCCATATGCAGGCGTTTATGGCTTAAACGATTACAACAACTGGGAAGATATTCGAATCAAGTGGATAGCTTGGAAGAGACTATCCCGGTGGAGGAGGATCTCGAAAACCATGAAAAGCGAAACGCCGCTTTCGCCATCATGGATAGGGCAATGAATAGTTTGGGTGAACCCTGTAAAAGTTTATTGGAAGGGTATTACCTGAAAAAAATGGGGATGCAGGAATTGGCACGCGAATTTGGTTATACCAATGCCGATAATGCCAAAAACCAGAAGTATAAATGTTTAATGCGTTTAAAGAAATTGTTCTTTACGCAATATAATATCGGAGAGTAAGTACCATGGATGACATTTTATTATTAGAAGCCATCGAAAGATACCTCAGCGGCGACATGAGCGCTGAAGAGCGTACTTATTTTGAGACGCTTCGTAAAAATACCCCTGAAATAGACCAGATGGTGGTAGAACACAACATGTTCCTCCATCAAATGGATATGTATTCAGCCCATCGTAACCTGAAACATGGTTTACATGAAGCTCACCAGCACTTGCTGGATCGTGGAGACATCAATGAAGGTGGAGCCATCAGTACACGCGGCAAAGTGATTCAACTTTGGAATAAATACAAACGTGTAACAGCCATCGCTGCCAGTGTTGGTGGTGTGATCGCGCTGTTCATTAGTGGATTGGTGATGTATTTTGCACCTTCTGTTAATGGTAATCAATTACAACAACTGAGCAATGATATTGCTGTCATCAAAAAGAACCAGCAAGTTCAAGGCAATCTGATCAATGAGGTAAAAAGTAAATTACCTGAGGGTGTTCGCTTTGTAAGTGGCGGCTCTGGATTTTTGATCGATCCTAAAGGATTCATTATTACCAATGCCCACGTTTTGAAAGGCTCTGGCGCCATTGTTGTGAATAATAAAGGAAAAGAATTCAATGCTGATATCGTTTATATCGATCAGGATAAAGACTTGGCTATATTAAAGGTTACAGACAAAGAATTTATTCCACGTAAGAGCCTTCCTTATGGTATCCGCAAATCGGCTTCTGATTTGGGAGAAGAAATTTACACCCTTGGATATCCCCGTAATGAAATCGTCTACGGAATGGGCTATCTAAGTGCGCGTAGCGGTTTTGATGGCGACTCTCTCTCCTATCAATTACAAATGAGTGCAAACCCGGGTAACTCCGGCGCACCGGTTCTCAATAAAAATGGAGAGATTATAGGGGTACTGAGCACCAGACAATCTTCTGCAGAAGGAGTTGTATTTGCTGTAAAATCTAAAAATATTTTTGGTTTGGTTGATTCTTTCAGAAAATCAGATACTGCAGAAAAAATCAAGCTTCCTTCTAAATCCAGCATCAAAGGCACACAACGCAAACAGCAGATTGCTGAAGTAGAGGAATGTGTGTTTTATGTGAAGGCTTTTGCGAAGTAGTCTCAATATTAAAACCACAGAGTTAGCAGAGTATGGCACAGAGTTTCACAGTGTATTTTTAAGAATCACTCTGTGAAACTTAGCGATCAACTTTGTGTCCTCTGTGGTTAAAAAAGACCTATTTCCAAAGGCTACTTGGATATTCTCCCGCAGCCACTAAGGCATTGATGCTAGCTTGTACCCCAGGAGCGTCTTCTTTATAAGTAACCCCAAACCATTGAGAAGAGGTTGGAATCACTTTTACTACTCCTTTACCAGATTGAACAAAATGTTTGGTTACCGTTGGGATATAAAATTCTGATTTCAATTCTTGTCCTTGCTTTTCCAGAAAATCATTGAACAAATTTTCTGCCAGACCAATAAATCCGGGTGCAAAACAGAGATAGTTCATACTAACCAGGCTATTCTCCGGCAATACTGTTAATTGATCATTTTCTTCATAGACAATATCCCCTTCAGGTCTTGCGAAAATCTTAGTGCGTTCATTGATATCGGTTAAATTACCGGCTGCATCCACATCACAAACACCCCTACTCACGGTTCCATTGTCGCTTAAAGTATTGCGCAACTGATAACCAATGATGCAGTAAGTTTGTTCATTACATTGTGTCGTTAAAAAGGTATAGGCTTTTGCAAATGCATCTTTCCCATAAAAATCATCTGCATTGATCACTGCAAATGGTTCATTTACCTTTCCCTTACAACATAATACAGCATGCCCTGTACCCCATGGCTTGGTTCTATCGGCAGGAACCGCATATCCATTGGTAAAAGCTGATAAATGTTGGTATACATAATCAGTAGCGATTCGTCCTTTCAACTTGGGTTCGAATATGGCTTTGAACTGTTCTGCGAATTCTTCTCGGATGATAAAAACAACTTTTCCAAATCCTGCACGGATAGCGTCATAAATTGAATAATCCATGATAGTTTCGCCATCGGGACCAAAAGACTGGATTTGTTTCATACTTCCATATCGGCTGGCCATCCCTGCGGCTAAAATGACTAATGTAGGTTTCATAATATCCTTTTGAGAGCAACGAAACTAAAACTTTCAGCAGTACCAAAAGAACAGATGTTGATAAATATTCAAAATATTCATATTCAATCAGTCAAAACGCTTTCTACTCAAGATGTTCATACTGATATACTGAGATTGGATCTGATACATCCCGTGATCAGTGGTAACAAATGGTTTAAACTTAAATATTATCTCGATGAAGCTATAACCACCAAAGCTTTCAAACTGGCAAGTTTTGGGGGCGCCTATTCTAACCATATCGTGGCCTTGGCTTTTGCAGGAAAAGAAGCGGGTATCCCTACAATCGGTTTTATTCGTGGAGATGCAGATACAGCGTTGTCTCCAACACTAAAAGAAGCCGTAAGCTATGGCATGGAACTGCAATTCATCAACAGGAGTGATTATCGACATAGGCAACAAATACAGGATTCCTATCATCAGTCGGGATGGTATTGGATTCCTGAAGGCGGATATGGTTTATTAGGGGCAAAAGGTGCAGCCGATATTTTAAACATACAAGATACAAGCAGCTATACCCATATCATTTGTGCGCTAGGTACAGGTACAATGATGGCCGGACTCAACATGAGCGCAGAACCCTCACAGGAAATCATAGGCATCAGTGTACTTAGCAATCATTTCAGCATCAAGGAGGAAATAGAACAGATCATTAGCCAAATGCCTGAAAAGAAATCAAATTTCCAATGCTTACATGGATATGATTGGGGAGGATATGCTAAACATCCAGCTGAACTTTTAAGTTTTATGCAACAGTTCTGGTGGGCTGAAAAAATACCTACCGATTTTGTCTACACCGCTAAAATGATCTATGCAGTACATGATTTGATAGAAAAAAGATTTTTCACATCAGGCAGCCGATTATTGCTGATCCATAGTGGTGGATTACAAGGTAACAGATCCCTTTCGCCACAGATCCTTCCTTTTTAATCAACCCACTGCCTTTATATTTGCTATCATGAATGGAAGAAATTTGCTGATCCTTGTATGGATACTGTTGACGCACCAAGCTTTATCACAGAGAGCATTACCCGGCTTTACAGTGAGAGAGATTGGCAAAGGAAAAGTAAGTATCAGTTGGATCAATCCATATCCATCCTGTAATCAATTGGCAGTACAACGCTCTACTGATGGGGTTAATTTTGGTACTATTTTTTCTGCTCAATCACCTGAACTGCCCGCAAATGGATACATTGATCAAAAACTTCCATCAGCCCCACGTATTTATTACCGCATTTTTTATGTTTTGAAAGGGGGCAACTATTTTTTTACTGATATCAAATCACCCGGACAAGAATCCAACACTATTAGTGCAGATATTTCCAGTGATAATGTCGATGCGCGCATTGATATATCTAAAACAGAGATTAAAAAAGATAGTCTCCCCACTACTCCCACAGAAAAGTACATTCAAATTTATAAAAGAGGACAACCTGCATTTCAATTATCAACCACTGCCTATCGAAACTTCCGTGACTCTTTGATTAAGTTCACGCAAGACTCCTTATCAGTACTCAAACCGGGTGAGATCAATTGGAATCCTTTTATTCCAAAACCGAAAGAGTATGTAAGCGTATTTGTAAAAGATACTTTATTGATACAAATCGAACTGCCATTTTACAAGCGTTTCAAGGATTCTGTGACCAATACAACAAAAGATACGATTTATCAGATCACTACTTTCCGAGCTGAGCTGCATCGCTTTGTGCCCAAACAAATATGGAAACCTTCTAAATTTATCTATACCAAATCATCCGGCTACCTAACTATATCTGTTCCTGAAAAAGACTTTCAGCAATACAGGATTGTATTCTTTGATTTGGAAGGAAAAGAGTTGTTTAGGATCAATCAATTAAAAGAACATGAGTTGATCATGGATAAAGCCAATTTTAAAAGGAGTGGGTGGTATGATTTTGAACTTTATAAAAACAATGAACTGATTGAAAAAAATAAATTTTTTCTGCAGAAAGATTAATCCTCTACCAATACAATATCAAATACTTTTTCAAAGTTCTTCTTCACCAATATCTTTACTTCTTCAAAAGGTACGGTATATCCTAATTCCTTTTCTAATGAAGTTACTTGCTTACCTACAATTCCACAAGGCACAATATGATCAAAGTAGCTGAGGTCGGTATTTACATTAAATGCAAAACCATGCATGGTTATCCATCTACTGCATTTAATACCCATGGCACAGATCTTTCTTTCTTTTCCGGGAATATCAGGATCTAGCCAAACACCTGTTTCTCCCTTGCTCCTATCTCCTTTTAATCCATAATGTGCCAGTGTTAGGATCATCACTTCTTCCAGACTTCGTAAATACCATCCAAGATCGGTTTTAAATTGTTCCAGATCTAGGATCGGATATCCAACGATTTGTCCTGGGCCATGAAAAGTAATATCCCCGCCGCGATTAATATGAAAATAGTCAATGCCTCTCTCCTGCATTTCTTGTTCTGAAATCAAAATATGTTCAGTTTTTCCACTTTTACCAAGGGTGTATACCGGTGAGTGTTCCACTAATAAAAGATGGTGGGGTATTGTATTGTTGGTCAGGCGACCAACAATAGCGGTATCAATTGTATGATTGGCCGGGTGACCCACCATGACGGTCTCCAATTTCTGGTTGCCCGTGTTGGTCGCCTGACCAACATGATCTCCATTGCCCGTGTTGGTCGCCTGACCAACATGATCCCTCATTCTTGCAGCCGACTTCATATCCACCTTCTCTTTAAGCATGGCTTCCTGCTCATCCCAAACCGATTGATAAGACCTGAATCCCAAATCCCTGAATAGTACTGACTGCATCTTGCAAAATTAGTATGGAAAGCGGATATCCTTTCATTTTAATGCGCTTGGATGGTTTCTGCTATTTTTGCAGGATGCAGGAAGATTTGGATCTCCAGCCTGAAGAAGGCACTGAGGAACTTTATGAACGAAAGACTTTTAAAGTAGACAAAGGTCAGGAACCTTTACGCATTGACAAATGGGTACAAGGACGTATTGAAGGAGCTACCCGTAACAAGGTTCAAAAAGGTATTGACGCCGGTTTTTTGACCGTTAATGGACAAGTTGTTAAAAGCAATTATAAGATCAAGCCGGGTGATGAGATTGTGTTGATGAGTCTCATCAATCCTGAACATACCGAGCTGAAACCTGAAAATATTCCCTTGAATATTGTGTACGAGGATGATGCTGTGATGGTACTCAATAAACCGGCGAATATGGTGGTACATCCCGGTATCGGCAACTTTACAGGCACGATGTTGAATGGTGTTGCCTATCATTTCCTGCAACAAAATCCGAATCTAGACGAAGAATCATTGCCTCGTTTTGGATTGGTACATCGAATTGATAAAAATACTACCGGATTGATTGTATTGGCAAAAACCGGTGATGCGGCCGCTCATTTAGCCAAACAATTTTTCAATCATACCGTGAATAGAAAATATGTGGCATTGGTATGGGGTGATGTACAAGAAGACAGTGGAACGATTGAAGCGCATATTGCCCGTCATCGTCAGCATCGTAAAATGTTTGACGCCTATCCGGAAGGAGAAATCGGAAAACATGCTATCACACATTATAAAGTACTCGAGCGATTCAATTATGTGTCATTAGTAGAATGTGTTTTAGAAACCGGACGCACACACCAAATTCGTGTGCACATGAAGCATATCGGACATACACTCTTTAATGATTGGGAATATGGAGGCGATAAAATTTTAAAGGGTACCATCTACACCAAATACAAGCAATTTGTAGATAACTGTTTTGATATTTGTCCACGCTGTGCTTTACATGCGCAGACGCTTGGATTTATTCATCCCGTAACCAAACAACCCATGCATTTTGAAGCTCCACTACCGGATGATATGCAGAAAGTCATTGAAAAGTGGAGAAATTATATTCAACATAGGAAAACAGAGGAATAAAGAATAAGAAATAAGAAATAAGAAATAAGAAACAGGAAACAAGAAACAAGAAATAGGAAACAGGGAATAAGCAAGTAAATGGTTTCTTGTTCTCTTTTACCAATCTCCGTGAAACTCTGCGACACTCTGTGGTTAAAAATGCTAATCAATAAACCACGGAGTTACACAGAGATTGTAATATGAAAAGCTCTTCTGTTGTTGCTTGTTCCTATATATTTGTAATCTAAATCGATTTTTATGTCTATCGACATCCGTCATAACTGGACCAAAGAAGAAATTTACGATATCTACAACATGCCCTTGCTCGAACTGGTATTTCGTGCAGCGGAATTACATAGAAAGTATAATGATACTGCGGAAGTACAGGTATGTACCCTATTGAGTATTAAAACAGGGGGCTGTAGTGAAGACTGCGCTTATTGTCCGCAAGCTGCCCGTTACAATACCGGTATTGATGTTCAAGCCCTCATGAAAAAAGATGAGGTATTGGCATATGCCCAGAAAGCAAAAGAAGCAGGGTCTACTCGTTTTTGCATGGGTGCTGCTTGGCGTGAAGTGAGAGATAATCGTGATTTTGACCGTGTATTGGATATGGTGAAAGGGGTGAATGAAATGGGCATGGAAGTATGTTGTACACTGGGTATGCTGACGGAAGACCAGGCCCAAAAGCTGGCAGATGCCGGATTGTATGCATACAACCACAATTTAGATACAAGTAAAGAACATTACAGTGAAATTATCACTACGCGTACCTATGAAGACAGATTAGAAACTTTGGAAAACGTTCGTAAGGCTGGTGTTACCGTTTGTTGTGGTGGGATTATTGGATTGGGTGAAACCCATGAAGATAGAATAGGCATGTTGCACACGTTAGCAACCATGCCCGAACATCCTGAAAGCGTACCTATCAATTCATTGGTAGCCATTCCGGGAACTCCTTTAGAGCATAATTCCAAAGTAGATGTATGGGATATGGTTCGAATGATTGCCACTGCGAGAATACTGATGCCTAAAACCATGGTGCGTTTGAGTGCCGGTAGAACAGAGATGAGTGTTTCTGATCAGGCTTTGTGTTTTATGGCAGGCGCTAATTCCATTTTTGCCGGTGATAAATTATTGACCACTCCTAACCCATCGTTTGACGAAGACAATCAAATGTTTCAATTACTGGGTTTGAAACCGAGAAAAGCATTTAAAGAAGAGAGCAAACAGTATTTGCATGAGATGATAGCGTCGTAGAATATTAGTAGCGAAGCCTTTTATTGATTAAAGAATTCGTTAAACGCTGACTCATAATCTACAAAATCAATACGGCGAAACCCTTTTTCCGGTGAATAGAAATAGAGTTGCCAAGACTCTCCATTCTGTTCAAGGTCATATTTCATAATCTTACCTTGGGCATTTTTATAATGAAGCGAATTGACTCCTGAAAAAGTATACTTGACCACATTTTTATCGGAAAAGAATCCCGTCATTGCGTTTGCATAAAATACATAATCATCTTGTCCGATATGAAAGTTAGATGTCCCTACTTTTTTTTCAAGACTATCTAGCTGTAATTGAGTAGGATGAATAATGATCGTAGAGTTGGTATAGATGACATCACCGGGATCTTCTTCAATCACTTCACCATTCCCAATTACAATTTCCTGCTGATAGTTACAGCTTATTAATAACAAGGAAACCACTACAATTTTTTTTAATCCGGAAATAAAAGTTCTCATAAGTATTACAGTTTATAAATCACAGCCTGATATGGAGCGAGTTGAATTGTTTCGTTTGTAATGACAGGATTGGTACTAAGATTGGACAAAAGTATTTGTGCTTTTTGCAAGCCAAATCCCGGATTGAGCGATTTTGTTTCTTTAGAAAAATTTAGCACGATCAGTAACTTTTCACGATCACTTTCTCTTGTGTATGCATATATATCAGGATTATTTTTATCCAACAAAGTATATTTCCCATATACCAATGAAGCGATATGATCTTTTCGCAATTGAACCAGTTTTTTAAAGTAGTTCAAGCAACTATTGGGGTCTTTCTCTTGTAGAGCAACATTAATATCGACATGATTTTCATTCACTTTGATCCAAGGTGTTCCCGTTGTAAATCCTGCATTTTTACTATTATCCCACTGAAAAGGTGTTCTTCCATTATCTCTGCTGGATGCTTGTATTTTTTTAAGATAAGCAGCCAGATCACCCTTTGTCAATTGTAAGCGTTTGTATTCATTCAGGGTTTGTACATCTCTGAATTCATGGATACTTGTGAATCCGGCATTGGTCATACCTAATTCATCACCATTGTAGATATACGGCGTACCTCGCATGGTCATGATAAACGTATTGAGCATAGACGTTGATGCAGAACGATATGCCGGATCATCATTCCCAAATCTGCTGACCATTCTGGCTTGATCATGATTGCCAAGAAAAATTGACAACCAGCCTTTTTCCGCAAAAGCACTATCCCATCTGGAGAATACTTCTTTAAAAACCAAAAGACTATACCCTTCCGGCTTGGCAATATCTACTCCTTCAAATGCATAAGCCATATGCAATTCCTTTCTATCTGCATCTACAAGCTGATGCGCATCCTCAAATGAGTTACCTGCACCTTCGGCAACACTGAGTACTTTATATTTACTAAATACTTTTTCATTCATCTCTTTCAGATAACCATGCAGGTTGCCTTGCATGGCGTAATACTTTGTAAAATTCTTCTCATAGCCTTCAGGAAAAGCGGGATAACTAGTATCCTTGGCTGCAAACTGAAAAGCATCCAATCTAAATCCATCAATTCCCTTTTCAGCCCAAAATTTCATGATATCATATACTTCTTCACGCAGTTTTGGATTTTCCCAATTGAGGTCGGGTTGTTTACGGGAGAAATAATGGAGATAATACGCATTGGTAAGAGAATCATACATCCATGCATCATGATTCACATCAAATAAACTATAACGATATGGCGGCTTCCCTCTTTCGGCATTCCACCAATGATAATAATTTCGATAAGGATTTTCTCGAGAACTTCTACTTTGCTTAAACCATTCATGTTCATCACTGCTATGATTCACCACCAGATCCATGATCAACTTTATGTTACGATCGTGTAGCCCTTTTAATAATTGATCAAAATCATCCATGGTACCGAAATCTTTCATAATATTTCGATAGTCACTAACATCATAGCCATTATCATCGTTTGGAGAACTATAAATTGGATTGAGCCATACAGCAGTGATTCCCAAGCTTTGGAGATAATCTAATCGAGAAATGATACCTTTTAAATCGCCAACTCCATCCCCATCACTATCTTGAAAACTACGGGGATACAATTGATAAATAATTTCTTCTTTCCACCATTGAGCCCCTTCACTATTTTCTGTTGTATCAGCAGTTTTGTCGGTTTTACATCCTACTACCATACTTACTATAAAAATTACATGAAAAATCGCAGATGCTAAAGTGCGCATAAGTGCAGATTAAATGATTTATTGTAAGTTACTTATTTCTTAGTGCAATACTTTATCTTGTTATCAGATGTTGAACCGGTTAAAAAAGATCATACCCCTGAGCCTATTTGACCAACTGGCTTTTCGTTGGCAACAAATCCAATATGGATATTCAAATTTTCAATACCAAAGAAAGCATCCTAGAATAGCTTTCCCGGATGACTATACACTATATGAATCCTACCTTCTGGATTATCAAAAATTTATCGAAGACGGCGAGTTGACTACGCATGAAATATGGGAGTCTGTACAACAGTATTTACCCAATTCACCTACGATACTTGATTGGGGATGCGGACCTTCCAGAATCACCAGACACCTGCAAAAATTCACTTCATCCACCCATATTCATGCCTCTGATCCAAACATCGATACCATTGTATGGAATCAAAAGAAAATATCGGGTATTCATTTCAAAGTTCAGGACACATATCCTCCACTCCCATTTGAAGAAACTTATTTCGATCTGATCATTGGGTTTTCTGTACTTACACATATCGCCAGTGATGATCAACAAAAATGGATGAATGAATTGAATCGAATTGCAAAACCCAATGGTATTATTTGGATCACCACGCATGGAAATCATTTCATCAAAAAGCTATCCAAACAACAGCAACAACAAATCCAATCAGAAGGAATATACAATACTCCTTTCTCCAAAAAAGGACACAGAATGATGTCTACCTATCACCTACCTGAAAAATTTGAACTGTTATTAAAAGAAAAATTTGAGATACTGGAATACTGGGATGGAGAACTGCATCCAAAGAAAGCAGGCAAACAAGATTTATGGATACTGAGGAAAAAGGAAGTTTGATTTTTTGATCTTTGATTTTTTGATTTACATTATTAAAGTAAACCGTGCAACTCTGCGCCAAACTCTGTGAACTCTGTGGTTAAATATCAGAATAAAACCACAGAGTTCACAGAGTTTGGCACGGAGTTCAAAAATCTGACATCAGATATTACTTCTTCTTCGCGAGCTTACGGAGTTCATCGAGTTTGGCGATATACAGGCTACGACCATGTGTACCCACAATAATTTCACCATCTCTTGGATGTACTACTACATCATGTACAGGAACACTGCTAGGCATGCCTTTATTCCACAGCATAGAACTCTTTCCGCCATCAACACTTACATACAAACCTCCATCGGTTCCTACATAAATGATATTTCCATCTTCCGTATCTTCTTTTACCACATTTACAGGCTCTGCAGGTAAATCAGTCATGATTGGTCTCCATGTAGTACCATAATCATCACTCACATACACATAAGCTGTGAAATGATCATTACGATATCCATTCAATGAAACATATACACGCGACTCACTAAATGCACTAGCGGTCACACGACTCACATACAAGCCTTTGGGTAATTTTTTATTGATCAGCGTCCAGGTATTGCCACCATCTTTAGACACTTGAATATTACCATCATCAGATCCAACATAGATCAAACCAAAACGAAGAGGACTTTCACTCATCGTGGTTAAAGTACCAAATGGAACATCCCCTTGCTTAGGATTGGTGGTCAAATCAGCACTCATAGTCACTAAACTATCACCACGATTCATGCTGCGGTGAAACTTGTTACTACCATAATAGAATACATCCTGATTATGGCGACTGAGTAAGATAGGTGTCTGCCAATTGTAACGCAAAGGCGTTTCACCCAAGTCTCTTGCCGGACGAACACTTCTTCTTTCTCTTGTACCAATTGTTTGTCTGCTGTAAGCTCCAAATTGAGAACCGCTGTACACTGTTTTATTATCTCTCCAATCAACTTGCACCTGCATACCATCACCACCACCAATGGAAGTATAAGGATTATGACCACTATCATACCAGTCATAGTTTTCTCTGGTAGTGCTGGCGCCAAACCAAGTACCATTATCCTGCAAACCACCATATACATTGTACGGACGAGCCATGTCTACGGCAATATTGTAGAATTGTCCAACAGGAGGCGTATTGGCTTTGAACCAATGTTCTCCATTATCATACGTGATATTACAACCTCCATCATTACCATTGATGATATGACTATCGCGTTTAGGATTGATCCATACATAGTGGTGATCAGAGTGCACGTTTTCTTTTCCAATTTGTTTGAAAGTAGCTCCGCCATCTGTGCTCATCAATAAACCAACACCGGTCAGAATGATTTTTTTATCATCCACCGGACTCACCCATACTTTACCGAAATAATATCCATAAGTACTGTAGAGGTTTGGAATGGCATCTTTGTGCGTCATTTTCCAGCTAGTACCGCCATCATCGCTACGGTATAATTGTGCACCATAGATGGGTGTTTCAAACAAAGCAGTATTGGCATCATATAAATAATCCCAAATGGCTGTTGGAGCAAGGGTACCATTGCTCACTGCTTCTTTCAGAGATGCAGCAGTATATTTCTGCGGTATTCCATTTCTCGGTGAACGAATGAATGCATTCAGCTTGTTATCATTCAATGCGAGGAATTGATCTTTTGTGAGCTCTTTAAAATCGGCTAAAACATAACGACTGGTATCGCCTTGGTTTTGTCTGGCATTGGCCGGCTGACGGAAATTATTATCTACAACCGCAAAAATGGTAGATGGATTGGAAGGATATACCATCAATCCAATTCTTCCCACACCATCCCCAAAAGGAAATCCGGAACCTTCTTTTGACATCAGTTGCCAGTTCTCACCACCGTCTGTGCTTTTGTAAATACCGCTGGTTTTACCCCCTTCTTCAAAATTGGAAGCTGAACGTGTACGATACCACATAGCTGCAAACAATTCATTCGGATTTTTTGGATTGATATCGATATCAACAGCACCGGTAGTATTGTCTACATACAAAGTCTGTTTCCAGTTTTTGCCACCATCGGTTGTTTTGTATACCCCTCTTTCTTTATTGGGAGAATACAAATGTCCAAGTACGGCCACCCATGCAGTATTCACATCAGTAGGATGCAATTCGATCTCTCCAATGTGGTGGCTTTCAGGAAGTCCGAGATACTCCCAAGACTTGCCATTGTTATTAGATTTATAAACACCAATTCCTGCATAACTCGAACGACTACTATTGACTTCACCGGTTCCTACCCAAAGGGTACGGCTTTTCCAATCCATGGCTATATCACCAATGGTCATGATATCCTCGGTATCAAAAATGGAATTGAAACTGATCCCGTTATTAATTGTATGCCATAAACCTCCGGAAGCATACGCTACATAAAATTCAGTGGGGTCTTCCGGATTTACTTCCATATCTACCACCCTGCCACTCATGACACTGGGTCCGATATTGCGGAAACTCGTGTTGTTGATGAGCGACTGTTGTTGCATCAATTTTCTTTGCTGAACGCCTTTCATGCGCTCATCAGCTGATGTAGGCTTAACCTGTGCCAATCCGATCAAAGACCATAACAGGAAGCAAGCAGTTGTTAATTTTCTCATACTAAAATAAATAGTTGGTAATTTGGGATGCTCAATTTAGTGAATATGCGTTTTCTGACCCTGCCATTGTTCATTTTCTTTTCCTTGGCTTCTACGGCTCAGTGTGTCACTTTTAAGCTTACTTCTAAACGTGATACCATCAATTGCACAGACAAAAATGGACAAAAACAAGGGCGTTGGAAAGTAGAAATGCCTCCGTTAAGAGGTGAGAGAGGTTATGAAGAAGAAGGTGTCTTTATCAATGGAAAAAAAGAAGGTACCTGGCGAAAATTCAACCTCATGGGTGATCTTTTAGCCGTTGAAAATTACAAATGGGGACTGAAAGACGGGATGTGCCGATACTACACCATTGCAGGCCTGGAGCGGGAAGAAGGCTGGAGAGCCGTCAATCCGGCCAAACAATTTGATACCATCGAAGTACAAGATGTAATCGACCCGAATAAGAATGAAGTGGTGATCGTTAAAACAAGTGGTAACGCGCTTAAACATGGTCGCTGGCGTTTTTTTTATCCCATGACAGGTGAACTGATCAAAACAGAACACTGGTTTCTTGATCAGATCGTTGAACCCGGAAAAGAACCCGGGAATCCTGAAAAAGGGGGCAAAAAAGCGGATAGTACGTCGGTAAAGAAGGATACTTCGTCGGTAAAAACCAAGCCCAAAGAAGTGCTCGACTTCGAAAAAAAGAACTCAGGAAAGAAAAAAGTACAGGTAAGAGATGGCAGAACCGGCGGATAATGTTGTTTAAAATATTTCTAACATCTGAGGCAACCCCTACCACACAGATTGCGTATCCTAATCATTTATTGTAGTTTAACAGAAAGGCTAAAGTCTTTTACTGCCCGTTTTGTCAACCCAGACTGCCTCCATAATAACCCTGATCAACGGTTGTTCTCAGAATGATCGTAACTCTCAACGTATGTTGTATGAGGGATTATTTGATTATGCCATGAAAATCGCTTTTCGCTATATCCATCAGCAGGAAGAGGCGGAAGAAATGGTACATGAATCATTTATTAAACTCTATAAAAATATTGATCGGTTTGATCTATTGCGTGATGGAGATACAGAAGCACTATTCAAAGGCTGGTTCAAACGCATTATTGTTAACACCTGTATTGATCAACTCAGAAAAGTGCAATTGAATATCATACACCCGGAAAATGACAGTGATTATGATCATATGGGTGATACACAGGAGACCGGGTTAGATAGAATGGCTTATCAGGAGATTATCGAAGCCATTAGACAATTGACCCCTGTTTATAGAACGGTTTTCAATCTTTTTGTTATTGAAGGTTTTAGTCATGATGAAATTGCGCAGACATTGGGGATCAGTATAGGTGCTTCTAAATCAAATTTGTCGAAAGCCAAGAGTAATCTGAGAAAAATTATTTCACAAAGAAACATACCTACCAATTATGTCTAACCCGGAAAACGATAGCAGACTTGAGCAGCTGAGCCGTGAGGCAGCAGATCGCTATACGGTGACGGCGTCTCCTTCCTGGGATCAAATGGAAAGAGAGCTTGATAAGATATTACCCACTGAGAAAAAGAAAAGAAGACCTTTCTTTTTCTGGTGGATCATTGCTGCGTTATTACTTGGTGGAAGTATCCTATGGTACACCCAAAACCGATTGGACGAAAAACAAATCAGTAATCATCTTTTAACAAAGCAAATTAAATCAGAGAAAAATTCTATTGAATCAACTCTTGCAAATAGTACTCTTAAAAAAGAAGAGATCATTTCTACTGATCCATCAAAAAATACGGTTAAAGTTTCAACAGATGCTATTGATCAAAGATCATTCTCTTCACCCAAGCAATTGAGATCTGAATCATTTAGTTCGGTATCAGTTCAACAAAAAACATCTAGAGAATCGGCATTAATAACAGAAGAGAAAACTGAAGTCAAGCAATTTTCGAATCCATCAACTACTACTAAAGAAAATATTACCAAAGCAGAGAACACGGTACAAGAAGATGTCAGTTTTATTCGTCCAACCATTGATACAGGCAGCAATTTAACCAATACCAGTATCAATGAGATGAAGGATACTTCATCAATCATGGAAAACGCTTTACAAGAGCAGCCAATTGTAACCCATACAGATTTGTCAACATCCAAAACCCAAAAAGTAAAAAACGCTTTCAGTTTTGCCTTAGTAGTGGGTATGGATGCCACAACTGTCAAGTTTAGGTACGCTGACAAGGCAAGCGCATCCGGAGGAATCATGATCGGATATCATTTGAACAACAATTGGTCTATTCATACCGGTGGATTATACACACGAAAAAATTATAAAATGGCAGGTAGCGATTTTAAAGCTCCTGCCGGTAGTTGGGTAGCCAATTACAAACTGGAAACAGTAGATGGTTTTTGTACGATGTGGGAAATTCCTTTATTGGCTCGTTACACGTTCGATACCAAAACAAAAACCAAGGCATTTGTTAGTGGTGGACTTTCCTCCTACCTCATGACCCGTGAAAATTACAATTACTTCTATTACTATAATGGCTTACCTATAAGAAGAAATGCCAATTATCCGGATGGGAAAACACATCCTTTCTCCATATTAAAACTATCTGCAGGCTGGATTCGGGAGACCCATAAAAGCGCTGCCTTGGTAGTTGAGCCCTTTGCTAACCTGCCATTGAGCGGTTTGGGATTTGGCAGTGCCAAACTGAGTAGTTTCGGAATTTATTTTTCTTACCAGTTCAGGCAACCAAACAAAAAGAAATGACGTATATAAGGTAAATCTAAAACTTCGATATGAACCAAATTCGCAAAAGCATAATCGGATTAATGATGATAGCCGGCACAGCCAGTATCATTGTAGCGTGTAGCAAGGGAGGAGATAGTCCATCTACAGGCAGTAATCCCCCACCTCCGGCCGGGAATAGCTGTGCCAGTAAAAATATCACGGTTACACTGGCTTCTACCAATGCAGCAGGTTGTAATGGTGGTTCAGTAACCGTAACAGCTTCGGGAAGTACCGGATTCACTTATAATATTGATGGAGGCACTTTTCAGGCATCCAATGTATTCAATAATGTAACTGCCGGAGATCACACCATTATCGCAAAAGATAGTGAAGGTTGTACAAAATCAGGCACAGTCACTGTTAATTCATCCCCCAGCGGTGTTTTATTTGCAGCAGTAAAAGCTGTGATCAATACCAACTGTGTGAGCTGTCATTCAGGCGCTTCTGCACAAGGAGGTATTTCATTGAGTACGGATTGTAACATTGTCAATGCGTCTGCACGTATCAAAGCAAGAGCAGTAGATGGCAATCCATCTTTCATGCCACAAGGCGGACAATTAAATGCTACTGATAAGAAGAAAATTACTGACTGGATTACAGCAGGCGGTAAATTCACAGATTGATAACGGGCAAACTGTATAACATGCAGTAAGAAGCAACCTCAGGCAAGGAGGTTGCTTTCTTTTTATTTGAGCATTTTATCAAAATGTTTTCGAAAAAATAACAGTTGATAATCAATCGCCGTTCTCCAATATGCCCAATCATGAGCACCAGGTCTTTCAATATAATCATGTGGGATATTCAGCTTTAGCATCTTGTCATGTGCTGCCCTACTCATTCCAATGATTCTGTCTTGTATACCACAATCGATTAAAATCGATAAAGAATCTTTTGGATATTGCTCTATCACTTTCAACACACTCCAATCTTGCCAGTACTTTTTATTCACTGCAGTATCACCCAATCTTTTCTCTACATCATAGCCATTGGTGATCACAGATACATGCAAAGCCCCACTCATACTGCCACAACCACTAAAACGATCAGCATGTCTAAATCCGATGAACATACCCCCATGTCCACCCATACTCAACCCTGTAATCACCCTACCTTTTCTTTCATTGATCGTCTGATACATACTATCAATAAAATCAGGGACTTCCTTACTCACAAAAGTCTCATATCGATAGTTACTGTCGATCGGACTATCAAAATACCAGCTACCGGTAGCACCGTCCGGACAAACAATCATCATTTGATGTTGGTCTGCTAAGGTTTTGACTTGAGGAACCCTTGTAATCCAGTTTCTGTAATTACCCCCATGACCATGTAATAAATACACCACCGGATATTTTTTAGCGCCATGGATTTCATACCCTTCCGGCTTGATCACCACCGTCTTAATATTTTTACGCATCGCCTGGCTATAAATAGTAACCGTGTCTACTGACGCAGCAAATACTTGCGTCGATAACAGAAAAAACAGGAATGAAAAAGATAATCGCATAGATGTTTATTTTACAAAAAAAAGCCGTTTCTAACTCAACGCAAGAAACGGCTTTATAAAAAATTAGATCAGATTAGTTTTTCTTTTGTTGCGCATTCTGCATAGGATTCACTCCTTGTGATTGTCCACGAGCAGCAGCACGCAATTTAAACAACTGGAATTTAGTAGGTTCTGCAACCGCAGGCCATTTGTTGTTACTCTCATTAATATCAGCAGTCTCGCGCATCGGATCTTGCTTGATACTTACCGCTTTTTTCTTGGTCATGAACAAGCGTGTTACTTTATTCTCATTCTTTCTCCAAATTTGCGCAGAGAGACGTTCTGTTTCTTTGGTACCATCTTCAAAAGTAAACTCAACGATCAATGGCATTACCAATCCGCCTTTATTGCTGAAAGTGATTTCATACAAATGCATGTCTTTGTATTTTGCTTTTTCAGCATCAGTTAGTACTTCAGGTGTTCCGAAAGAAGGTACAGGTACCCTTGTTACAGAATCGTAAGGCTCGAGTCCACGAGCATATCTCCAATAAAAATCACGCAAAGAAGTATCTACATCTGTTTGGAATACAATGCTTTTATCTTCTCTGTTACGGATCTTAGAAATATCTTCAAAAGCATTTAATACAGGTTTATCAATAGGCATGGTACGTCCTTCTGTAGAAGCACGCTGTTGCGGTTGTGCATTTGGATCAAATACAGCATAACGAACCGTGTCAATAGCAATATCACAAGCATCGATACTATAGAACCAGCCTCTCCAGAACCAGTCCAGATCTACTGCGCTAGCATCTTCCATGGTACGGAAAAGATCAGCAGGTGTGGGATGTTTAAAAGCCCAGCGACGCGCATACTCACGGAATGCAAAATCAAACAGTTCTCTTCCCATAATAGTTTCACGAAGAATATTCAAACCTGTAGCAGGTTTTGAATATGCATTGGGACCAAACTGAATAATGTTTTCACTATTCGTCATGATGGGCTCTAATTGCTCTTTTGGAGATTTCATATAATCTACAATCGCCCAGGCCGGCCCACGACGTGAAGGATATTTGTTATCCCACAACTCTTCAGACAGGTATTGAACAAAAGTATTCAAGCCCTCATCCATCCATGACCACTGACGTTCGTCACTGTTTACGATCATCGGGAAGAAATTGTGTCCTACCTCATGAATAATCACACCCAACATACCATATTTGGTTGCTTCGCTGTAAGTACCATCAGGATTGGTTCTTCCGTAGTTGAAACAGATCATTGGATATTCCATACCATTCGATGCTTCAATACTTTGTGCAACAGGATATGGATAAGGAATCGAGAATTTAGAATAGCTCTTAATGGTATGCGCTACCGCTTTGGTAGAATATTTTCTGTACAAGCCATATGCTTCTTTACCGTATCCGCTCATACACATCACTTTCTTACCCTCAACATATGCAGGCATTGCATCCCATACATATTTACGACTGGAAGTCCATGCAAAGTCACGAACATTATCCGCTTTGTAAATCCAGGTTTTCTTTTGTGTGCTCTTTCCTTGTTCTGCTTTTTTAGCTTCTTCCAAGGTTACAATTTCAACAGGCTCTTTGGCAGATTGTGCCTGATTCCAGCGAGCCAATTGTGCGGGTGTTAAAACCTGTGCATAGTTTTGACACTCTCCCGTACTCAATACAACATGATCAGCAGGAACAGTAATCTGTACATTGTAATTACCAAAAGTCAAGGCAAATTCACCTCTACCGGTAAACTGATGGTTCTGCCATCCCTGAAAATCACTGTACACGCAAAGACGAGGAAACCACTGTGCCATAGTGAAAAGATGATTACCATCTACCAGTTCATAACCACCACGACCGCCCTTAGTCATTCTATCTGAAATCTTATAACTCCAATCCAGATTGAACACGAATTTTTGTCCGGGTTTCAAAGGTGTTGGCAAATCAATACGCATCATGGTGCGATTGATGGTGTATTTCAAATTTTTTCCGGTAGCGTCCGTCAATTTACTGATGATATGTCCGTAGCCATTATCAGACTTTCGCTCTTGCATATTATCCAGTGAATTCACACTTACCTGACGGAGTGAGCTGGCATCCTCATACCCAGCATTGTTCACAGAGCTGTGCTCGTTTTCATCCAGCTGTAACCAGATATAGGTCAATATATCCGGAGAGTTGTTGTAGTAAGTAACCGTTTCACTTCCTTTGAGTTTGAGATTGGCTTCATCCAACTCAGCTTTGATATTGTAATCTGCACGCTGCTGCCAATATTTTGGTCCGGGCGCACCACTGGCAGTTCGGTACTCATTCGGAGTAGGAAGAATGGTACCTAACTGTTCAAATTTGTTTCCATGATTAGAAGTGGGGTTATTCATGATATTCTGCGCCTGAACAGAGCAGAACATACCAATAGCCACTACTAGTGAAGCAAGTTTTTTCATCGTTTCGTTTTTATTGTGGTATTCTTTCTAGTGCCATGAGAAGTGCTACCGCAAATACCCCTCCTGTTATAAACAAAAGAAATTCTCTGCGATTCCACTTCAAAAGTTGGACGAATATAAATGAAATGAGCAAAATTGCCAGCACGATTATGATCTGTCCCGCCTCTAATCCCAAATTGAACGCCAATAATTGACCAATAATAGTTTCGTCCTTTCCCAACATGCTTTTTAGGTAATTACTAAAGCCTAAACCATGGATCAATCCAAAAAAAAGGGCAAAGAAATAAATCAGCGGGAATTTGCTTTTGAAGGTAAATTTGGTGACAAACAGATTGCTGATCGCTGTAATGACAATGGTTACGGGGATCAAAAATTCGATCCAGGCAACAGAATAATTCACCACATTGAATACGCTTAAAGCCAATGTGATGGAGTGCCCTATCGTAAAGGAGGTGATGAGGATCAATAGCTTTTTCCAATCACTAAACTGATACCGGATACAGAGTGCCATCACAAACAGAATATGATCGATGCCTTTCAGGTCGGCTATATGCTGGAATCCCGTTTCAAAATAGACGATAAATTGATCCATAGGTGAATTGTAATTTTATTGTGACCTTTGTATCTACAAAAGCAAGATTTTGAGATGGTAAATATAATGATTCAGTGGATGTTGATTGGATTGCTCAATGTAGCACATCCATTTTTTATGTCGGTTATTGACATCAACCATAACGCCAAAGAAGCAACATTGGAAATTAGTGTTAGGGTATTCAGTGATGACCTGGAAAAAACCTTACAACAATTCAGTAAACAGAAGATTGATATCGCCAATGCTGCGCAAAAAGAGTTGATCGAAAAACAATTGCAGGCTTATGTTTCACAGCGGCTCAAACTCAATGTGAATGGGAAACCCGTCAATTTTCGCATATTGGGATATGAACAGCAAATGGAAAGCACTTGGTGTTATTTTGAAATAGAAAATCAATCCTTTGTCAATACCGTTGATGTTGATTGTAGCTTATTGTACGATTATGAATCGAACCAAGTGAATATTGTACATGTGAAAACAAAGGGAATACAGAAAACCTACAAATTGGATTATCCAAAAAGAGAAACCAGTTTCCGGTTTTAGGCTATGATTCAATAATACTGACCAAGATTTTATCGATGCGATGTTGGTCCATATCAATGATTTCAAAACGGAACATTTTCCATTCCATCGTATCTCCGGTAACCGGAATTTTTTCGAGTTCATGGATAATGAATCCTGCCAGTGTATCAAAATCACGATCTCCCTCCATCATCCATTCTGTTTTATCAAAATGGGTAAGAAAATCGTAGAAAGGGATCTGTGCATCTACCAGGAAACTGCCATCTGCTCTTTCCAAAATTTCATAGGCCTCATCTTCTTCCTGAGGTATATCTCCTACAATGGCTTCTAAAATATCATTGAGGGTAATTAATCCCAGTACAGAACCATATTCATCCACAATAAAACAATGATGGATTTTGGTTTGCTTGAATTTTTCCAATACCTGATAAGCAGTATTATTTTCCGGTACATACATCGCATCTTTCATCAAACTGCTGATGGTTGCATCAGTATGTGCTGCAAATAAATCTTTAAGAGAGACCACACCTTTGATATGGTCGATATCCTTCTCACAAACAGGATATACCGAATGCATATTTTCCATCACTTCTCCCCTCACGCTAGCAACAGTATCATCTACTTCCAACCAAACAATATCGCTTCGATGGGTCATGAGTGAAGTGATATTACGATCACTCAAATGAAACACACGTTCTATGATTTCTTGCTCTGCTTCTTCAATCGTTCCCTGTTCGGTTCCTTCACTGATAATCGCTTTGATCTCTTCCTCGGTCACCTGATTATCATTGGGCTTCATGTTCAGCAAACGAATAATGATATGTGACGACTTACTCAATAACCAGATAAAGGGAAATGTAATCCAGGTTACGACCCGCATCGGACCTGCCACTGATTTGGCGATACCTTCCGGATTGCTGAGTCCGATTCTTTTAGGCACCAGTTCTCCTAATACCAATGAGAGATAAGTAACAATGATTACGATGATAATGGTGGCAACAGTACTGGCATATTCCCCAAATGTGCCATATTGAGAGAGCCAATTTTTCAAAGGTTCTTTGAATGTATCGCCGGAGTAGATACCCGTTAATACTCCCACCAGTGTAATACCAATTTGTATGGTTGATAAGAAAGTATCCGGGTGATTGGCGAGGTCTAAAGCTCTTTTTGCATCTACATCACCTTTAGCAGCCTGTGCTTCCAGCCTCGCTTTTCTGGCTGAAACCAATGCAATTTCTGCCATGGAAAAAAATCCATTCAGAATGATTAAACCGAGTATAATAAAGATTTCCGTCATGTTATTGTTTCTTATTTTTTTGTCCATCCAGATCTACGAGGACATAAGAAACGGTTTCTTTTGATCTTGTTTTTGGATTCAAAAAGGGTAAGGTCAACATACTTACCCCGAAATATTCTCCCTCAAATATAGTACTCAGATTGGGAAAGCGTTGTTGTAGCGCCGGGACTGTTGATTTTCTGGTTAAAATCACTTCAGTATCGACCAAAGAATCCAGCGCCGTTTTTCTTTGGAAAATATGTTTACCATAGAAGTGAAGAGCCCTACTTTCATCAATTTCATACAGGATCACTTTGTTTTTATCCAGTTGCGATTGATGAATAACGGATGCGGCTGTGTTACCCATTTGATATTTCAATAACTGCGGATAAAAACCTGTCGCCAACAGAAAATTAACGCCTATGACCGTATAGAGCGCCCAAATAAAAAGAGGCTTGGATTGTTTGCGGGTTCGAAATAGTAATCCAATAAAACCCAGACATCCAACAATTGCCAACAGTTTTAATACCATCGAAATTTCCGGGAAAGGCCAGAAAATCAAAACGATCACGGCAACCCATAATAGTAAAAAAATAAACCCATGTACCCAATTGAATAGTTTTCTCCAAACCGGCCATTGCTGTTCAAAAAGCATACGATGCAGAAAACGTGCAGCGATAATAGCTGCCAGTGGCAACACCACAAAAATATAATGAGGTAATTGTGCTTGGCTTCTTGCCAGAATACAATAGGTAATGATGAAGCCACCTGCTGTCATCCATTCTTCTTTACCGGATATTCGGAATCGTTTCATCCACAGCTCCCGAACGGCAAGGATCAATCCTCCAAAAAAGAAAAATATCCATGGAAGAAAACTCCATAACATGTTTTCAAGAAGAAATGTAAAATGATTCATTTCATTGAATACATTTTCACCGGTATATCTTCCAAAGCTTTGTGTCCAATAATAAAAACGGAGACCGGAGTTCACAGGTTTCCCATGAAATATTTTACCCGGTTCCAGATCATACTGTTGGTACAATCCTATACTCATGGGTAATAACAAAACAGCTACTATCAATAGTCCGATGAGGTACTCCCATCTGAAGAACTGTTTCCACTCTCTTCTTAATACAAAATGAGGTACAAATGCAAAAATCGGAACCATGAGTGCAATAGGACCTTTGGTCATCATACCACCTGCTATTGCCACAAATGCCCAGATCAAATGTTTCCATCGGTTGTTTTCATACCAAGCTGCTAATTGCCACAAACTAAAAGTTACCCAACCCAATAACATGGTATCGCAACGAACATCATGTACCATTAAAAAAACGGCCTGTGAGGAAGCCAGTATAATTGCTGACAACTGAGCAATGGTTTGGCTATAAAAAAGCAAGGATAATCGGTAGGTAGCATAAATAGCCAATAACAACATCAATACCGAGGGAATACGATATGCCCAGTCATACACACCCAAGAAACGCATACTGAGTGAAGAGAGCCAGAAAAGCATAGGAGGTTTATCCAGATAATCGTTCCCTAAGTCGTACAACTTGAGATAGCTATTGTTCTCCAGCATTTCTCTACTCATCGATGCATATTGTGCAGCATCAATATCAATAACGGGGATACTCCACATTGCGAGTATGTATACCAGCAGACAGGCTAATAAAGTTCCTTTAAATAATCGGTCGCTCATTGTGAAAGAGATGTTTCATTTTGCGATAAAGTAATGGGACCCATTTTACGATTGTAATAACCTGCTGTCAAAGCTCCAATACCTGAACCTAATAATGCCCCAAATAAAATATCGATGGGATAATGCACCCCAACATATACCTGACCATAACTGATGGTAGCAGCCCACACAAACAGCCATTTTCCCCATTTTCCGAAAAGATGTCGGGTAGTTAGAAAAACAAACATGGCAAACCCAAAATGATTGGTGGCATGGGAGGATGTAAAACTAAATCCACCTGAGCAATGCTCCAGTAATAACCGCATTTTCCCAACTAAGAGTTCTTCATTACATGGACGTATTCTAGCAAACCAATTCTTGATCAATGAACTGCTCGCCTGATCTGTGAGGGCGACGTTGATGATTGCAAATAAAATCCAAGACCCTGCTTTTTTACCAAAATTCACAATGGCCAATACAATCAGAAACAAATAAAAAGGTACCCATAATTCCGAATCACGCCATAGCGGAAATATTTTATCGAGTAGTGGATGAGTAAATATCGTATTGATTTTCAAGAACAACCAGCTATCCCACTCCAATATTGTTTGAAGAAGGCGTTGAAAAAAAGACTGTAATAAAAAGTAGTCAACCATGAGCGGATAAAGTTACAGTATGTGTCGTTAATAAACCTTTAACAAAATATCCATTAATAATAGTAGTACTCATTTCAAAAATGCTTAATTTGAAGTATGAAAAAGATACTGCTTCAACTACTGCTATTCTTTTCTTGTACGATATCTTTTGCTCAGCAAACTGAAAAAAAGACCATTCATGTAACAACCAGTCCCCATTTGAAAAAATTTCTGAATAATAGTGCGAATCAAAAGCTGACTATTTTACCAACACCATTCGCTCCAAAAGAATCCCCTCAGCAAATTGTTTTATTAGACTCTTTAAGAAAAGGACTTGTAAGAAAGCCTCATTTAAGAGCAGAAGTGAATTCAACGCTAACGAATACGATTCCGGTTTGGTCACCTGATAATGATTATGTTTTTAATATGCCCGGCACTTTCGCTTTTGATAAAAACCAAGTACGCGTACACGTGCCTCGATTTGTTACCGTTGTTAACCATAAAAAAGTGGAATCTTCTGAAAAAAACAGCATTCCTACCCAAGAATAATTAAGCATTAATATTTCTTAGCCAGAATAATCATTCTGGGAGATTTACGTACATCATATCTCCCCAATTGGTAATCGCCAAATACTTCCTGTACCTGCATGCCTTGATAAGCGAGCATATCTGTGAAATCGCCCAATGAAAATTTTGCTACTCGTTCGGTATAAAGATGATGTGGTGTAGGATGTGTGGGATCCGTAATCTGAATTTGTTTAAAGAAATGATCTTCATCCTGCCATTTGCTGATATGAAATAGCACTTCTCCCGCCTGCGTGATGGTTGCTTTTTCTAAATGATCTTCTGCATAATGCACGTTCAGGTAATCAATGACAAAATAACCACCATGTTGCAAACTTTGCGCTACGGTTCGAATGGCGCTATCATGCTCACGGCGTGTTCTAAAATAACCAAAGCTGGTAAAAAAGTTAAATGCATAATCATAATAGTTCACCCAAAAAGGCAAACGCATGTCATGCTGATAAAAATGTAAATTTTCTGCTTCCTGCTCTTTGGCTGCAATGATAGAAGCGGCTGAAAGATCGATACCTGTTACGTCAAAACCCATATCCGCCAATGCTTTGCTGTGCCGTCCCTTACCACAGGCAACATCCAGCATACGGGAGCCTGATTTGGGTTGCAGGTATTGAATCAGCGTAGCGATAAAATCCATCGCCTCACGATCGTCCCTGTGCTGATACAATAAATGATAATAATGAGAATTAAACCAATCCCTAAACCACGCTTTATCCGGCATAAAAACACATTGATAGCGCAAAATTACATGAAGCAGCGCTACAAAAATTGAATTATGTTTGCAGCCGCAAAATATCAGGCAATATGGCACTCATCAAGAGCATTTCAGGTATCAGAGGAACGATTGGCGGCAAACCCGGCGATACATTAAGTCCACTAGATGTGGTTCGCTTTACCGCAGCTTACGGAACCTGGCTTTCCAAAAGAGCCGGTGACAACCAAAAAGTAGTCATTGGTCGCGATGGACGAATCAGCGGGGAGATGGTTCAACGTCTGGTGGTGAGTACTTTGAATGCACTTGGACTGGATGTGGTAGATCTTGGATTAAGCACGACGCCTACCGTGGAGATGGCTGTTGTTTTTGAAAAAGCAGCAGGTGGTATTATCCTCACTGCCAGTCATAACCCCAAAGAATGGAATGCCCTGAAATTGTTGAATGAGAAAGGAGAATTTATTAGTGGAGAAGATGGCGCAGCCTTGTTAGAGATAGCTGCCAAAGATGATTTTACGTTTGCATCAGTAGATAAACTCGGTGGATATACCGTTAATGAAACAGCACTTCAACAACATATTGATGCCGTATTGGCTTATCCTTTGGTGGATGTTGCAGCTATCAAGAAAGCAAAATTCAAAGTGGTATTGGACGCCATCAACAGCACTGGAGCCATTGCTGTGCCTGCCCTATTAAAAGCTTTAGGCGTTAAAGATATTACGGTATTGAATGGTGAAGTGAATGGAAAATTCGCTCACAATCCGGAACCTTTACCGGAGCATTTAAGAGAACTTTGTAACGAAGTCAACAAACAAAAAGCAGACATTGGTATTGCTGTGGATCCTGATGTAGATCGTTTGTGTTTTGTTTGTGAAGATGGTTCTTTGTTTGGCGAAGAATACACCCTTGTTGCTGTAGCAGATTATGTATTAAAAAATAGAAAAGGAAATACGGTCAGCAATATGTCTTCTACCCGTGCATTGAAAGATGTTACCATTAAACATGGTGGCACCTACACACCCAGTGCTGTTGGTGAAGTGAACGTGGTGAATAAAATGAAAGCCGTAAATGCTGTGATTGGCGGCGAAGGAAATGGTGGCATCATTGTTCCTGATCTCCATTATGGTAGAGATGCATTGATCGGTATCGCATTATTCTTATCGCACATGGCTTTGGAACAGAAATCAGCCAAGCAATTGAGAAACAGCTATCCTGATTATTTCATGAGCAAGAATAAAATCGAGCTCACTGCCGGATTCGATCTCAAGAAAATATTCGAACACATCAAAAAGAAATACAAACAACATCCCATCAATACCGAAGACGGCTTGAAAATAGAGTTTGAGAATGATTGGGTACACTTACGCACCAGCAATACAGAACCTATTATCCGTATCTACGCTGAAAGCAACTCCGAAACCGTTGCTGCTAATATTGCCAATAAACTGATTAAGGATATTCAGGAAGTGATGTGATGAAAAAAGTGAAAGGTGAAAAGTGAAAGGTGAAAAAAATATCCCTTTCACCTTTCACTTTTCACCTTTCACTTTTCA
>OFDN01000043.1_pt1 | contig 145816 bp, 127 predicted proteins | sample 1520971 | NCBI WGS metagenome assembly OFDN01 (sample SAMEA94257418, study PRJEB24077) | hot springs metagenome | biome: Aquatic biome; feature: Geographical feature; material: Water | place: India | collected 2012-06-12 | depth 5 m
AAGCCCGTCGCTTTTGAAGGGGTTGTCCCGAAGGGTTTAAAACCCTTCGGGACGTTTTGGCCAAAAGCCCTGAATTTTATATTCGGGGTCAGCAATTATCCTTCGTAAATTAATAGGCAACCTCTCAATAACGACGGGTTTTATACCCGTCTGCTGTCTTTTACCCTGTTACGACGGGCATAAAGCCCGCCGCTTTTGCAGGCGTTCGTCCCGAAGGGTTTAAAACCCTTCGGGACGCTGCCAACGTTCAATAGCATCGGGTTTTATACCCGATGTACCAAGCCCGATGCACCAAGCCCGATGTTGCATACACCACGAGGCAGAAATAACCGTCTAATTTTGGTTACGGTACGTTTCATCCGCTCATTTTTACGGGTCGAAATATCAAAACGTGCATTCTTTTAGGGGTTTACGACCTTTGTTGCCATATAAATAAGTTATCTTGTATATACTATGAAACTAACCCCTGTAGTATTCTTGTTATCGTCACTGCTATTGTTTATAATATCTTGCAAGAAAAAAGTAAACACGGTTACTCCCCAATCAAAAGATATTACCGAAGTGGTATATGCCAGCGGAGTACTTGAACCCCAAAACCAATTTATACTGTATTCGTTGGCCGATGGCACCATTGCTGAAATATTTGTGGCCGAAGGGGATACAATAGGCACTTCACAACCATTGTTGAGGGTAGACGGCAATGCTACCGAAGCCCGCCTCTATTCAGCAGAAGAGATATACAAAACCGCCCAGCAAAACTATGGAGAAAATTCACCTGCTTTGCAGGAACTTAAAACACAACTGAACACCCTGAAAAGCCGTTTGCAGATTGATAGCACTAACTATGTGCGCTACAAACGCTTGTATAACGAAAACGCAGTTAAAAAGTCTGATTTCGAAAAGGCAGAGTTAACCTATATCAACTCGCAAAACGATTACAAAGCCACCAAACAACGGATTGAAAACTTACGGGCGCAACTGTACGTAACCTTACAAAATGCCCAAAGCCAGTACAAGATAACGCAAGATGATGTGGCTAATTACTTGGTAAAAAGCGGCACAAAAGGTCGCGTGTATGATTTACTAAAAGAGAAAGGAGAGGTTGTGCGTCGCAGCGAAGCGATAGCCATTATCGGCGATGCTGAAAATGTGGTGCTGAAAATGAGTGTTGACGAGAGCGATATAGAAAAGATAAAAATCGGGCAGCAGGTGTTGGTGCAAATTGAAGCATACGGAGAGAAGATATTTAAGGCTAAAGTAACCCGCATTTATCCTGCCATGAATAAGAAAGACTTTGCCTTTAGGGTAGATGCTGCAATAACTGAAACATTGCCCGCCATTTTCTCAGGAACTAACATTGAGGCGAACATCATTATACAAGAAAAGAAAAACGTGTTGTGCTTGCCCAAAAGCGTAATGATGCCCGGTGATACCGTATTGGTTAAAACTGCAGATGGTGATAAGAAAGTAAAAGTGCAAAAAGGCATTGAGAACTTTGAATACGTTGAGGTAACAGGGGGTGTGGATGCCTATACACAAATAATAACCAAGTAAGGCTAGTTATGAAAATTTTGCCCTACCTGCCCATACACATTGCTGCCACACACCTGGTATCGCGCAAAAAAACCACCATCGTGGCTATTTTGGGGGTAACCTTCGGTATTGCCATGTTTATCATCATGATTAGTTTTATGACGGGGATAAACGACTTCCTTTCAGAAACTACGCTTACTTCTACGGCTCATATACGGTTATACAACGATGTGGAGCTGGCCAAAACTACCATTACCGATAAATATCATAACAATCCTAACCACCTGACGGTGATACACAGCCCTCGTCCAAAAAACGAGTTACCAAAACTAAAGAACGGACTGCACGTGGCCGAACAGTTAAAAAAGCAGCCCGAAGTATTAGCGGTGTCGCCTACGGTTAGTTCTCAGGTGTTTTATAACTACGGCCCCACACAGCTAAACGGCATACTTACGGGAGTTGATATTTTGGCCGAGGACAGGATGTTTGACCTAAAGCCCAAAATGCGCAGCGGCGAAATTGAAGACTTGCTGGCTGGTAGCGATGCCATTTTGATGGGGGTTGGGCTGGCAAAAAAACTCAACGTTAAGAAGGGCGATAAAGTAATCGTTTCTACCCCTTTGGGCGGAACGCTTACCCTAATCATAGCAGGTACATTTTCCTACGGGGTAGGAGCAATAGATAACAGCCGCAGCTATGCCACCTTACAAACCGTGCAAAAAATACTGGGGCAAAGCAGCAGCTACATTACTGATATTAACCTGAAACTGAAAGACATTAACCAAGCCAAAAGTTTTGCACCCCAATATGCAAGCAGTTTTGGATATACTGCCGAGGATTGGGAAACTGCCAACGCTACCATATTAGTAAGCTTTGTGATACGTAATGCACTTACCATTGTGGTTGTAACCACCCTGTTGATTGTAGCAGGCTTTGGTATTTACAACATTATGAGTATGACGATTAACGAGAAGATGAAAGACATAGCCATACTAAAAGCTACAGGATTTGCCGGTAAAGATGTGGTAAGCATCTTTATGTCGCAAGCAGTAATAATAGGTATTAGTGGGGCACTACTCGGGTTGGTGATTGGGTTTGCCGTGAGTAAATTCTTAAACTCGTTACCGTTTGATGGAGGTGAGTTTTTAGCAATGGATCATTTTCCGGTAGCGTTTGAGGTGAAACACTATGCCTTTGGAATAGCCTTTGGCATACTCACTACCTTTTTTGCAGGATGGTTCCCTTCACGAAAAGCTGCAAAAATAGATCCTGTGAGAATTTTGAGAGGATAAGCAATTAATGTGCAGGTGTGTAAATATGCAAATGTGCAAATGGCTAGCGCGGTGGTTCCCCTCCTTGTGAGGATATGTGCTGGGAATAAGGAGGGGCAAGGGGAGGTGTAATAATTAAAACAAATGATAGCGTTAAAGGCAGAAAATATAACCAAGTACTTTTACGAACCGCAAAAGTTTAAGGTGCTTAATAGCATTAACTTTGAAGTAAACAAAGGTGAGTTCCTTAGTTTGGTAGGAAAATCAGGCTGTGGTAAATCAACCTTGCTGTATGTGTTATCAACCATGGATACTGACTATGAAGGTTCATTGATGATAGACGGTGTAACCGCAACGGGCAAAACCCAAAACCAGTTGGCTCACTTACGCAACGAAAAGATAGGGTTTGTATTCCAGTTTCACTTCCTGTTGCCTGAGTTCAGTTGCTTAGATAATGTAATGATGCCGGCCCTTAAACTGGGTAAATACAGCCGCGATGAAATACGCGAACGCGCCTATGGAAAACTAAAGATACTGGGTATGGAAGATCAGGCATTAAAAGCTACTTCAAAACTTTCCGGAGGGCAGCAACAACGGGTGGCTATTGCGCGTGCACTGATAAATGACCCGTTATTAATAATGGGCGATGAACCCACCGGAAACCTTGATACTAAAAACACGCAAATAGTTTTTGATATATTTAAACAACTAACGGTAGAGTATAACCAAACCATTGTGGCAGTTACCCACGACAAGGGTTTTGCAAAAAACTCTGATCGTATTATTGTAATGCAAGACGGCGAGATAATAGATAAAAACTTTTTTGATGAGTAAGTGTAGAAAATATCCGCTTATGTATTCACGGGCAATGCACCGTACAGGCATCATATTATCGCTGGCCTTCATCGGTCTGATAGTGCGTATGGTGTTTTTCTCGGATTTATTTACCAGAGCCGGTCATATACAAAGCTTTTTCCTAAGCCTTATAGTCATCTCCTTTATTTGGCACGGCCTAGAAAAAATAAACAGTTTCTTAAACCGTAAAGTGCCTTATTCAAAAGGTATTATGCGCCGTATAGTTGTTCAGTTTGTTATCGGCCAGATATTTTTTTATGGTTTCTTAGTAGTGTTAGGATTGTTTATAGTCCCCATTTTTAAAGAGATTCCCCTTACCCGCGAAATCATTTTCTCAGGATTGGTGGTGTACTTGTTGGTAAACATTGCCGCCAACTCTGCTATTATCGGGTTTCACTTTTTTAACGAGTGGAAAAAATCACTCCTCCAACAATCCATGCTTGAAAAAGAAAAATCACAGGCAAATTTTGAAAACCTTAAAAACCAGCTGAATCCTCACTTCTTATTCAACAGTTTGTCTTCTCTAAACAGTCTGATATTTGAAAACCCCGAACTGGCCTCAAAATTCTTGAAGCAGTTATCAAAGGTTTATCGCTACCTGCTTGAGAATAACCAAACCGAATATGTGCCGCTTGAAACCGAAATCGATTTTGTAGAGCATTACATATCGTTACTACAAACCCGTTTTGGTAAAGGGCTGGAGGTAAAAATGCAGCCGCCCAACCCCGATGAGACACATTACCGGGTTATACCCGTTACCCTGCAAATACTGGTAGAAAATGCCATAAAACATAACATTACCTACGAAGACAGCCCCTTAAAAATTGAGATATATACCCAAAACGGATATTTAGTAGTGCAAAACAACCATCAACCCAAAACCCGGGTAGAAGGGAGTAACAAAAGAGGGCTGGATAACCTGCGCGACTTGTATTACTATACCACCGGAAAGGAAGCCATTATTGAAAGTTCGCCTCTAATTTTCACCGTAAAAATTCCATTGATAGCCGCATGAAAGCCGTAATTGTTGAAGATGAGAAACTGATAGCCGCCGACCTTAATAAGATGCTGGCACGCTGCTGCCCCGATATTGAGATTTTAGTTACCCTAAACAGCTTAAAAGCTTCGGTAGAGTGGTTTAATGCAAATCCAACTCCTGATTTGGTGTTTATGGATATACAATTGAGCGACGGTACCAGTTTTGAAATATTTGAAAAAACAGGGTTGCAATGCCCAGTAATATTTACCACGGCCTATAACGAGTACGCTATACGAGCGTTTAAAGTGAATAGTGTTGATTATTTGCTGAAACCGATTGATGAAGATGAATTGAAGCGTGCGGTTGAGAAATACCGGAAGGTGTTTTTGCTAAACGGAAACACATCGCCATTGCAAGCCCAAATACAGGCACTTGTGCAGCAAATATATCCTGCACCCCACCCCAAGCACAAAGAGCGGTTTATTGTGCATTATAAAAACACGCTGATGCCGGTGAACACCGACCAAATTGCGTTGTTTGCCCGCGATGAGTTGGTGTTTATTTACACGCAAGACGGAGAGCGCTATATCCCCGACCATTACAATAGTTTGGATGAAATTGAAGCCGAGCTTGACCCACAGGTGTTTTTTAGAGCAAACAGGCAGGTAATTGTGAACATAAATGTGATTGAAAATTACCGAGCAGATTACACAGGAAAGCTTCACGTGAAGCTGAAAACAGCTCTATATCCCGAAACCGACATCAGCCGGGAGAAAGCCCCTTTGTTTAAAAAGTGGCTGGGGTAATCCATAGTTAAAAGTTGTGAAATATAGCGTCGGGTTTTTACACCCGACGCGTAAGAACTATTGCAGTGTATAGCGTAGTGATATACCCCCTTGCGTAATAGCCGTTGGGAAGGCGTTTGAAGTAGCAGGGGTGGTAACGCGGCGGTCGTAGTAGAAGCGTAGGTTCAGCTTCTCGTTCAGCATATAATCAATTTGCGGTTTAATAGCCAAGATGCGTTGCCCTTGTGTGGGTGTGGTAACAAGGTTTTGCAAGTCGCGGCGCATAGTAGCCACATCACGTATTGAGAAATCGATACGGATGTTTAAATCGTTTTTAAGGAACGGTTTGCGGCCGCCTATTTTAAACGGCAGGTAAATCTCTTTAGCACGGTAACCCAAACCAATTACAAACTCAACGTTGCGGGTTTCGCTCAAGCTATAGTTAGATAGCGAAAGAGCCAGTGTACGCGACGATTTGTATTCAAAATTGGCAGTAACATTATTGATAAAGTTAATGTCGATACGAATCAGCGGGTTAAAGCTTTCGTTAATGGTTACCGAACGTATTTCGTATTTAGGATAGAAGTTACTGTCAAGCGGGTTAATACTGTCAGTACGGCTCAGTAGCGTGGTGTATTGGGGCACACTGTAAGTTGAGCTGTATGAAGAAGAAAGGGTAATACTGCTGGCAAACTTCTTCACGGCCTTCAATCGGCTTAAACCGTTGTAGTTAATACGTATAGAAGGGAAAGGTATTTTGGGGAATAAATCAAGGTTTTGGTCTGATGCGTTTTTGCCGGTGTAAGCAGCCAAAAACGATGATATTAACACATCCTGATTTTTATTGGTATATCCTTGCGGGAAACCTGTTTGTGATGTGCTTGTTGAACGGGGATTCTCATTAGCAAGACGTTGAGCAATAATAAAGCGATTGTTCAACATTTGGTCAAATGAAGGCGAACTGGTATTGATAAACTTCTTTTCTAATGCTGTGCGCAAAGTTGATATACCTACTTGGAAACTTCCCTGCTCTTGGAAACCATAATCACGGAAACCATCGCTGGCCTCATCGTACCTAAACACACTTTGCAAATTTTGAGTGTGGCTGCGTATGAAGCGTAACTCAACCCTAAAGTCTTTTATCGGCTCCAAAGTAGCATTGGCGCTAAACTCTTGTTTGCTGGTTTGTATGAAGTATTGGTTTTGTTGGGTATCAATACTCAAAAATCCTTCGCGTGCCATACGGTAGCGCACTTCAGGGTCTTGGCTACCAAATACAAAATCCCAACCGGGCGCGTTGCGTTCGGCATCATTACCTGCATACAATGGTGTATGCCTGAAACCGGGCAACGTAGTACCTTTGGTAGAGGTATAATTAACCGATGCATTTTTAAGCATCATTAATGTTTTGGCCAGTGTAGTACCAAATCCTGATAGGGGCGATTCCTCTTTTTTCTTTTTCTTCTTCTTTTTCTTGTCTTCACCTTCGCCTTCCTCTTCCTCAGTCTCGGTTTTTTGTTCTGCTTTTGACTGTTTGGGTTGGTTTTGATTAATGCGTCGCAATGCAGGGAACTTGTTATACAAGTTCATCATATTAAACTGTGCCGTGTACGAGTAGTTTTGTGAGTTTTGGATGGTATTGCCCAAAAACGATGTTGCTGGTGGTGCAGTTGTCCAACCATAGTTAGCACTGTATCGCGTGCTTGCCGTAATCCAGTCGGTTAAAGGCAACTTGGCAAGAGGCAGTGTATAGTTTACGTTGGTTACTTGGGTAAAGTTGGTAGTACGTCCCAAACCAATCAAATTGTTTTGTATAGTATCCACCTTGCTGGGGTCCTCGTTTTGGTCTATACGGCCCGCAGGCTCATCAATACGTGCATTAGCGGTTGATTGGTAATCAATTTTCAACGATTTTGTCAAATCCCACCGCATGTCATACACGCGGTTCATAGTAAAGTTCTTGTCGTATAAGATGGGCACAATGGTTAGTGGCCCGTCGTTATTACGGTTTATTAAACGGGCATAATAACGGTCAACATCCGCTCTTGCCGAGAAACTCTGCGGGTATAGCGTGAAGTTGAAATCTCTGATTAATTGCATGTATTTGCCGCCTTTAATTTTCTTAAAAGGCTCAATACTTTTAGCTCCTGTGGCAAAGGTATAACCAACACTACCGCGCCAGGTGCGTTGCAGGCTGGCTGCAATTTGCTGGTTGCGCCTAAATACCTCTTGGAAAGAGAAGCTACCGTTAAGGTTTTCAATGTCCCAAAGTTTTGCATTGCCTCCACCGGTGCGGTTTTTACGTACGTTGGTAAAGTTATAGCTGCGCCTTGCGGTGTAATCCTCGGCAGCATTTAAAATTTCTTGTTTTTGCTCTTCGGTTTGGGCGGTGCGTAGGGTGGTACTTAGTAATATATCAGGATTCAGCGGGTTGTATTTGGGGCGAATAAACTGCTCGCCGCGTTGCATAAAGAAGGGAACAGTAATACCCCATTTGGCAGGGAAGAATTTACCCAACTCTAACGAGGTTTGCATATCGTACAAGTATATCTCGTTCAGGCTTCGGTCGTTCAGTTTTTTATCAATCCCCCCCCAACCTATTGATTGGTAGTTACCCGATATGGTAAAGGTACCCAAATCGGCCAGCTTAGTAACCATCCTTGCGGTAGCAGCTTCACCGCCTTGGTTGTTAAACTCAACCACACGTAACTCGTTAAACCAAATCTCACCGCATTTTTCTAAACCGTCATCCGCTCCGGGGTTATCATTTTTCAAAGGGTTGCGTACACCCATCATAATTACCCGTACGTTGCTCATATCAGGCAAACCTTTTAAGGTAATACGCTTACCGCCGCCCATATCGTACACAAAATCCTGTGTTAGCGGGGCTTTAGCATTTTCGCGCAATTGTTTGGCCAGATAAAATTCTTCAAGGGCAATATTTATTTCGTTTTCGCTGGGCCACACCTGTTGGGCATCACGGCTGTTATTAGGTGTTACCAGCAAAGGCAATTCATATTCGTAATAGTTATTTTCAAGGTCAGTACCTAAACGAATAAAAGCCTTTACATCACCGTTTCTAAGGTTATTGTCCTCACCTTCGGCATGCACAAACATGCGTAAGCGTTTGTAGTTACGAATATCAAAACGGGTGGTTTTAAATACCCCGCGGGCATCTCCGTCTTTCAGGTTACAAAAACGTACCGATAGCGACTGCTCGTTTTGCTGTACGTTGTTTGGGGTGGTTACGTCCAGCTCACGGAAGAAACCGGGAGGCAATACGTAGTTTACAGGTACACGAGTACCGTTTTCTTCAATATTTACAGTGGATACAGAGAAGGTGGTATTATCTCCGGGCGAGCCGGGAGGGGTTGGCACACCCACGCTAAGCGGTTTGGTGTAACGCCTCCAGTCTGCACGCACCAGCTGCATTTGTGCAAAACGTAGTACAACGGGTTGGTCAAAATCTTTAAGAAACAAACGCGCAAAACGGATGGATTTAAAATCGCTGATATTACCCACTTTGCGGCTGTATGAGTTAATAGGGATGCGAAGTTGGTACCAAGTTACCTGCTCTACTTGCCCATTAGGTAACGTAACAGGTACCGAGGCACTATCTGTTACATAGTTTCTGCCCACTATCAACGAGCCGGGTTTCAAATCAATTTTATACTGGTAGTATTCTTCAGTAATGTTTAAGCTGAAATCGCGGTTAATGTCCTCGTCGTCGGGTTGGTTGGTGCGTGTAATAGGATAACCGTCAGGTCTGAAGGTAGCGGGTTTAGAGTTTCCTTCTTGCCCGTTTATTTGTTGGTGGCGTTGCAAAATGCCCAAGCTTTGCGCATCAAACGCACCACTGCTATGGAATTTATAATTATCGCGGGCAGGGTCTTCAAGAGCGTTCAAATAAGCCGCTGAGGTAGCTCCGTGCGCATTGCGCATACTATCTAAGTACAGGGCAAAAATTACACGCTCAGTGGCATCGCTCATACCATCCAGCCCCACGTCTTGGGCATCACGCACATCAGGGTCGGCATCAAAGGCATTGTTGATGGCAGGCACGTTGGGAACAATCGCCCACTCAGTAGTATCAATCAACGGAAGCGGGGTATTGGGTTTGGGCAATCCGTTTTCAAAACTCTTACGGGTATCGCGCAACACATCTTCTGATACTGACCCAAGGTTTAAATAAAGCGAGCCACCCGAAAGGTTGTTCGAGTTAAACTTACCGTCTTGTATCGTTCCGTTAGGCCCGGTAAGAAAAGGATCCATCATCCAAATCTCTACATAATCAATGTTGGCCGCCTCAAAGTCGTTTTGGTCAATACGACGCATTATACCTCCCCAACTGTTTCTTGGGTTAGCTAACTCTCCTTGTGCATTGAGGTTAGACACCGAGAAGTTGTAAGGGCCGGGTTTGTATGGATAATAGGCAAGGTCAAACGTAGGCAAATTAGTAGGCACCCCTTGTTGCAGCTGGCGGTTGGGGAATACCTCGGTTTGGTTTACCTGTCTTGTGTAGTGGTTTGACAGGATGGTTGCATCGCGCAGGTTGGATGGGGTAGGGGGGCTGCTGGTGGTAAGCTCGCTAAGGAAAATATTATCCAAAGAGTACCAAGCCAAGCGGGCACGGTTTTGGCCAAATTGAAGTGCGTTTGTTGGAGATTGAGTTTCAGGAAACAAATCGGGTTGACCTTCGGGTGTGCTGGCAATAAACCAGCCGGTACCTAAACGTAAATCAAACGGAGTTTCGCTGGCCTCAAAGTCATCTATAAATGCAGTACCGCGTTGTCCAATAGTTTTAGGGTCGTGGGGAAATAGTTTAGCTCCTTCAAAACTAAACTGAATGTTTGAAGGCTCTTTGGTGCTGATAAACGGTAAGCGGTCAATCAAACGTGTTAACCCGCGCGATTCACGGCGTATGGTACCGTCAATGCCCACAATCGTGTTCAGTAAGGGTTCTTCACCAATGTTTACTTTTGGTGTGATAGGGCGCTCGTACAAGTGCATTACCGTACCACCCACAATAAAGTCTTTATCAATTTTGTAATCAAAGCGGGCACCCATCAGGGTTTTTTGCTGTATGCTGAAAAGGTTGTTGTTTTCAGAAGTCACTTTGATTACCGCACCCGAGTTAAGGATGCCTGTATTTAATATTTTAACCCGTCCAACTGTATAATCAACAATGTAATCCGTACCCTCTGTAAGCAGTGTTCCGTTGGCGGTTACCCGAACCGACCCTTTGGGCACGTTGATGGCATTCAGTGAAATTTCGGAGTTGGATGAGCCTTGATAACTTCCGCGAAGGAAGAATTTATTTTTTAATACTTCTTGTTGTGCCAGCCACTTGGTAGAGTCGTACAAGGCATCAAAGGCATAATAATCGGCGTTTTTCTGTTGTGTGAACTTCGTTCGCAAATACCGTCCGAAGGGTTCTCTTACAGGGAAGATAATGCGACCCGTTGCTACGTTTATTGTTATACCGTCAAGAAAGTCGAAAATACCATCAGGCGTTGGCTCGTTTTGCTGGTTCACCCTGTCGCAATTAAGTACCGAAATAAGCGGTGTAGCGGTGGCAAAATTAGGTTCATCAGGCAATACGGGAATGTAATTCAAATCAGCACCGGTAGGGTCATCGGCGTAGATTACGTTTAGTTTAAACTGCTCTTTCTTAACACTGAAAGCACCTAATGAGTAGATGTTTTTCATCATCAAATCCCATATTGGCAGGTTGGTAGTAATGGTACTCCCTTTCAGCATTTTCAGCATTAGCACCTTAGGCTGGTTAGGGTCAGGCGATTGTATTTGGCGGGCAAATTCACCTACTCTGTACACCTGCCCATTCATAGTATATTCAAACGCTACGGCAAGTATCTCATCATTGTTCAACTGCTGGTTTAGCGATATGTAACCCAAACGGGGGTTAAACGTAAACTCATTAGTACCCAATTGCCTTGCATTGTTCAATAACTGAAAATCCTGTATTGGGTTTAACCCCATGGTTTGGCGCAAATGGTTTACCGCATCGTTGCTTTCCCTTGCAGCAGCATTAGCAGGCAACTGCATGGTGTTATACAAGGTGTTTGATGTGTTATCAGGGTTGATGGGTGCAGTGGGGTTTAGCCATTGGTTGTTATATGGGGTGGCTTCGCCCAAATCCATAAAGCCTAATATATCGCGTGTGTTTTCAAACACCCCGGTGCGGTTGGTAACCCACACCTCAACGTTGGTAATCAATACAGGCGAATTAATAAAAGCCGGGGTACTGCACCATTGGTCGTAGTTGTTAGCAAAATACTGGCTCAAAAAATAGTGACGGTTTACGTCGTAGTTATCAGCCTGTATATCAAAATTGGTTACTTGTGCGCCGCCCGTTACCTCAGTTTCTGTAGTTTGTCCGCGTTGTTGGGTAAATATGGTGGTAACCATTAAGCGACCAAACTGCATTTGCAGTTTAGCACCAAACAAGCTTTGTCCGCCTTGTATCAAACTGCTATTAAGCGGTAAGCTCACGTTACCCAACTGCACATTTTTAATAATGTCGTCTTCTTTACCTTCCCAGTTAAGATTTATTTGGTTATCAAAATCAAAGGTAGCTTCAGTATCGTAGCGCCAGTTGGTTTTAAAGCGGTCGCCAATGGTACCCGTTAAGTTAAATTGTATTTTTTGACGAAAATCGAACTGACCGTTGCGTTGCTGACGTACTGTAAATGCAGGGTTACGTACCACGTTAAAATTCCACCCGAAGATAATCTCGGCAGAACCTTGTGGTCTCAAATCCACCAAACCGCTACCAAACAAGCGGTCAATAATCTTAGGGCCCGTTTTTAGTTTATCAAAAATGTTACCGTTGCTTTGTACGTAGTTTTGGGCTTTTGAGCGTTGGCGGAAATAGTCTTGATTCTCTTTTTTGCGGCGTTCTTCAAGGTATTGTCCAAGGTCTTTTGTTTCAGGTAGTCTGTAATCATCGCCGCCTACGGTTTGTTTCTCAACGTACTGTCCCGTTGACGAGTCGTACACCACTTCTTTTTTAATGTTCGAAGGGTCTTCTAAATCAAGGCCGTTAGGCTCCTTGTCTTCAAAATTCTTTTTGTCTTTAATGGGATATTTCAGTTTAGAACTGTCTCCGGCCGTGCTGTCGCCCGGCCCCCCTTTTCTTTTGGTGCTGTCAGCATCAATATATTCCCCGGCTGCAAACCATGTGCGGTTTGCATTGGGTACAGTTATGGCAAGTATGGGCAATACGAAGCCCAACACCACAAATAAAGCAACATTTTTTGGCGAACCCATTAAAACAGTTTCTTACTTACTTTCCTCAGTTTAGCTTTGGTTAGTTTCCAAAAGTAAAGTTATCTCCGATAGGCTGTTATTTTTTGTAGTTACAACTATAAGTTTTTTAGTGCAATTTTTATAATCTGTTCTACTTCAATATCTCCCTTCGCGTCATCCACAACTTTCTTCACCACCTTTTCAACGTTGGCTCTGTTAAAGCCCAGCATAAGCAGTGCGCTAATTGCTTCTTGCCTTGCTGTGCTTTGTACACCGCTGCCTGCTGTGTGCATTTCAATACCTGTACTCTCTCCTTTTTTCACTTTATCCTGCAATTCAAGTACTAAGCGTTGAGCAGTTTTAGGGCCTATACCCTTAACCGCTTTAAGTAACGTGATATCTCCCGTTAATATTGCGTGGTTTAAATCGCCCGGAGTTAACGACGAAAGTATCATCCGCGCTGTTGAAGGACCTACGCCGTTTACCGAAATTAAATTACGAAAAAGTGACCTTTCTCCTTCGTCGAAAAAGCCAAAAATAGTGTGGCTATCTTCTTTTATCGAAAGGTGGGTGAGTAAACGTACGTTCTCCTCGTCTTTAATTTTTTGGAATGTATATAAGGAAATTTGTGCCTCATAGCCAACGCCGCCACTGGTTTCTATCACTACCATTGTAGGCGACATAAAAGCTACCCTTCCTTTTATAAAAGCTATCATCTTAATGAATATAAGCGGCTAAAGTAGCAAATTTTGTTGACGTATAAAGAGCCTTTGCAGCACCCGTTGCCTTGTGTATGAGTTTTATACCGAGGCGGGTACTGCTATTTTTAGCAGGTTGGCAAACATCGCCACACCGTCGGTATTATATAGTTCGTCGGCTGATGCGCGCTCAGGGTGGGGCATCATACCAAACACGTTTTTTGTTTTGTTAGTTATGCCTGCAATATTGTGCAAGGCACCATTAGGATTGGCTTTGGCGGTTACATTGCCTGCTTCATCGCAATACCTGAAAAGTATTTGGCCGTTCTCAGTCAAACTTTTCATCGTTTCTTCATCAGCATAGTAGTTTCCTTCGCCGTGGGCAATGGGTATTTTAAGTGCTTTGTTTTTATCTAAACCTGCTGTTAAAACGGTATCAGCTTCGGGCTTAATGTAAACGTTTTTGCAAATAAATTTACGGCTTTCGTTGTGCAGCAAAGCACCGGGCAGTAATCCGCTTTCGCACAAAATCTGGAATCCGTTGCAAATACCCATCACATACCCGCCGTTGTTTGCAAACTCAATCACGCTGTTCATAATGGGTGATAGCTTTGCAATAGCACCGCTACGCAGGTAATCACCGTACGAAAAGCCTCCGGGAAGGAACACCATATCACAACCTTGCAAATCGGTATCCTTGTGCCAAAGCTCAACAACTTCTTGTTGGGTAACTTTTTTTAAAGTTTGTATTAAATCTTGGTCGCAGTTAGACCCTGGGAATATTACAACACCAAATTTCATTAACGGGGAGATTTTGTGCAAAGGTAATCATTCTTAGGCTTTAAGAAAATTAGATTATCAATTATGGGCCATGTTGTTGCCCGCAAACGGCTAAGCTTTAAGAGCAGTAATCGTTATGGCTACGGTATCGTTTAGTGATTTTACACCAATGCCACTTCGTGCGGCTACTCTTAATCCAGCTATGGTATTGGTAACAAACGATGCCCATTGTGCGGGTGTGTGGCGGTTATTTATCTCTCCAATTTGCTGTCCGGCAGCTATCCAGCCCATTATCGTTTCTGTCATTTTATCAAGGGTTTTGTGTATCAATGTTTTCACTTTATCGTTGCAAACATTCAACTCACTTATCGAGTTTACCACAAAACACCCCTTGTTCATTTCGTCTCCAATACTATCAGCCACTGTTCCTTCAAGCAAGGTTCTTACAGCTAGCAATGGAGTTTCTACCATGGTAATCAAAGACTCTAAGGTACTGATTTGTTGTTTAGTGTAATTTTCTAATGCGGCATAAAACAGTGCCTCTTTATCGCCGTAGGTGTCGTACATACTTGAGCGGCTTATGCCCAACCCCTCAACCAATTCTTGCATAGAAGTTGCACTGAAACCCTTCGCCCAAAAAATAATCATGGCTTTCTTAAGCGTCTCTTCTTGGTCAAACTCTTTTGTACGTGCCATAAACGATTGTAGCTTTGCAGTTTATATTAACAGCAAAGCTACAAAAACGGAACTATCGTTCCAAATCAGGATAAATTTTTTTAACCTCTCAACATAAAACCACCGTCAATAGTAAAGTCTGTGCCGGTAATAAAACCTGAGTCATTGCTGCCCAAGAACGATACCAGTTTAGCCACCTCGGCTGATTCGCCAAAACGTTTCAAGGGAATTTTTTCGATTAAATTCTCGGCAAACGATTGCAAAGCCTCTGCAGGGAGACCTACTTTGCCAAAAAGAGGCGTTTGTATAGGCCCGGGACTTATTGAATTTACACGGATGCCTTTAGGAGCCAATTCAGTTGCAGTGGTGCGCATTACTGAGTTAAGACCGGCTTTGCTGGCTGCATAGGCTAAGGTATTGGCCATGCCAGTGTAAGCATTTACAGAGGATAAGAAAATTACTGACGCCCCTTCTTGCAGTAATGGTAAAAAACGCTGGAAAGTGAATATGGCACCTTTAAGGTTAACATTCATAATGTTATCATATGCATCTTCGCTTAAATACTCAAGCGGTGCAAACGATGCAACCCCTGCATTGATAAACAATAGATCCACTTTACCATAGGCATCTGTTATTTTTTTTACCAACGCATCAGTATCTGCTATACTGGCTTGGTCGGCCACAATACCCACTGTTCCGTGGCCTAATTGTATTGCAGCTTCTTCAACAGCTTGTTTGTTGCGTCCTGTAATAATCACTTTTGCTCCGTCTTCTATCAGTTGTTGGGCAGAAGCATACCCAATGCCGCTGTTACCTCCGGTAACAACTGCTATTTTGTTTTTTAAATCACTCATTTATGTTATTGGAATAAACGTTCCGCAAATGTATGTATATAAACGGAACAATCATTCCAAAAAAAGAAATAAGAGTGAAACTATTTGGTAATCAGTGATTAAATTTTAACTCAACGTGTAAAACTCTATCTTTTCAGTATTGTGAGAGCGGATGATACCCGCAGAAATAAGGTTCACCAAAATTTTACTGGCTCGCCAGCGTGATATATTAATCAGCTTACAGTATTGTTTTAAGGTGATTTTATGATTTTTGGCAAGATAATCCAGCAAGGCTTGCTCTTTACTGGTAATTTGTATCAGCGTATCTTTTTGGGCCGCTTCACGTTTCAGCACATCTACCACAACTTTGCTGGCCAGCAGGCTTTGGTCTTTCACACGCACATACACCCACCATTTTCCGTCATCGTCTTTGGCATAATAGGGTTTGTCTGAGCCTTCGGGCACAATAGCCTCCAGCACCACTTTGCCGTCAAGTTCCCATTCGTTTATCACCAGTTCTACTTCAGGTTTGCAATAAAAATCACTGGCAAGGGTAAGCATGTATTTTTCATCTTCGGTACGAACGCCGGCAATGCTTTTATTATCGCGAATGCCCACCAACAACCTTCCCCCTTTGCGATTGGCAAAAGAAACGATGGTTTTGGCAATTTTTGAGGCACTGCTAATCTCTTGCTTAAAATCAAGAGTTTCGTTTTCACCCTTTTGTATCAGTTGCCTCAATTCTTTCATCGCACTTCAAGTATAAGAAATACAAGGTTGTTTTGTTTGGTTTTTTCAATTTTTTAGCCCTTTTATACAAACCATTTATCCATTTGGGTGTATTTAAATAGATTTGATTTATATGGGTATTAAACAATTTTTCCTGAAAGCTAAAATACTGTTGTTAATGTTTATTGCAGGCCTTTTTACATTGCCTGCATTGGCACAAAACAAAGCTACTTTGCAAATGAGTGAATCGACTTTCGGCTATCGGTTTATCTACAATGGTGAAAAAATTTCGAAGTGGGAGTTGAAGTCGCTGATGAAAAGCGAAGACTCTACATCATTCCAATACTTTAGAAAAGCACTGCGTTCAAGCGCATGGGAGCTGGCCACCGGATTGCCGGGAGGCGCATTGTTGGGCATCGAACTTTCAGATATTCTTGCAGGTAACGGTATAAACTATGCGCGCTTAACAAGCAGTGTGGCTTTGTGTGCCGTAAGCTCTTATTTCTATTTTCGTAAAGAGCGCAGTTATATACAATCGGTTCTTTCATTCAACAAATACCTACAGCAAAAAGAGCCGAGCGTATCAATAGGTTTTGGGGCAACAGCTAGTGGAGGATTAGGGCTTAAATTATTGATTTCTAAACCTGTGCGATCTTTTACACACTAACATGCCAACACTGTGTTTATTATACGGGTACTATGTTGTTTTTGGGTGGCATAATTAACGCTGCCTTGTTACCTTCGCGCCATCAAAAAAAATATTAGATAAAGGTAGATAATGGCAAAATATAAAATTTCAGTAGCAAAGGGCGATGGCATAGGGCCCGAAATAATGGATGCCGTTCTTTCCATATTTGATGCCGCTAAGGTGGATATTGAGTATGAGTTTGTGGAAATGGGCAAAGATGTTTTTTTGAAAGGCTTTAATGCCGGAATGACTCTTGAGGCCGAGCGCAGCATTGAAAGCAATGGTATTTTGTTTAAAGGCCCAATGGAAACACCTAAGGGTAAGGGTATGAAAAGCATAAACGTTACTGCCCGCAAAAAGTGGAGTACGTTTGCCAACAAACGCCGTTTTCAAACGCTTAACGGCGTAGAAACCGTTTACTCTAAGGCCGGGATACCGATTGATATTACCATCATCCGTGAAAACATTGAAGGTACTTACGGGGGTATTGAGCATTTGAATACCCACGATGTGGCACTTTGCCGCCGTTTTATTACCCGCCCCGGTAGCGCGCAAGTTCATCGTTTTGCCTTTGAATTGGCTCGCCGTAATGGTAACAAAACCGTGGTTTGCGGTCACAAAGCAAACATTATGAAAATTACGGATGGTATGTTTTTGGAAACCTTTTACGAGGTGGCCAAAGACTATCCGGATATTGAAGCAAAGGATGTAATTATTGACGACTTGTGTATGAAACTGGTAGTGCGCCCCAACGAGTATGAGGTGGTGGTGCTTACTAATTTACAAGGCGATATTGTATCTGATTTGTGTGCCGGTTTGGTAGGTGGTTTGGGCTTTGCCCCATCGGCCAATATTGGTGAGCGTATTTCGATATTTGAGGCTGTGCATGGCACTGCACCTGATATTGCAGGTAAAAATATAGCCAACCCAACATCGCTATTATTAAGCGGTATTATGCTGCTTCGCCACTTAGGCTTTTTTACTCAGGCAGATGCTATTGAAAACTCATTACTGTACACCCTTGAAACCGGCGTACACACCGGCGATTTCGGTGATAAATCAATACCTGCAGCAAACACTACCGAGTTTGCCCAAGCCATTATTAACAACTTAGGTAAACTGCCGTCTAATACAACGCCGCGTAAATCTCCGGCTATTGATTATACATGGCAGAAACCTGTTTTCCCCGAAAAACAGCCCATGATGGTTACTCCTAAAAAAGGAGAAGAAAAACTTATTGGTGCTGACTTTTTTGTTGAAACCGAATTACTTGCCGGTGATATTGCTGCAAAAGTGCAACCCATAGTACCCGAAGGATTTGAGTTGGTAATGATAAGCAACAGGGGCACGCAAGTATGGCCTGTAGGCTCAATATTTACAGAGTGTGTTGACCATTACCGCGTTCGTATTGCGACCAAAGACCAAACAGCTACCGACTTGAATAAGATATTTGAGATAGCGGCTAAAGTGGGCGAATTGTTCTACGTATCTTCGGTTGAGATGCTGCGCAACTATGGCGATTTGCAAGGCTATAGCTTAGCACAAGGACAATAAGAAAGAGAAATTATAGTATATAGAACGTCGCAAGGGAACCCTTGCGGCGTTTTTTATTGTGCAGGTTTAGCCTCTTTAGGTTCACGACTCACCAGCAAACCAAAGGCAGCGGTGGTAAAGAACGAAAACAACGCATACACAGCAGCAGGGATTGCAATAGCGGGATTATTTAGCATATAAGGCCCGGCGGCAACGGCAATAGCCAACGCGGTGTTTTGTAAACCCACTTCTACCGATATAGTGGCTTGGCTTTTTAAATCAAGCTTAAAGTATTTGGCGGTATAAAAAGAAGCTACCATACCGCCTACGTTCAATAGCAACGTAAGGGGTACTACCCGCCAATAATCGCGGATGGGAATGTTAATGTTCTCATTGTTCTCAACAAAAATGGCTCCCACCATTGCTACGGCTAAAAGTGCCGTCATAATGTATTTTAAGGGTTTACGCACCTTATCGGCAAAACGAGCCCAACGTCTGCGAATGTAAATCCCAATCGCAGCGGGGATAACCGTAATCAATAAAATTTGTATCAGTGTTTCCCAAAAAGGCAGGTGGATAGAAGCGTCTTGGTTCATATAAGCTCCCAAAGCCAAACTCACCAAAATAGGAATGGTAAACTGAGTGAGGAAACTATTAACCGTGGTAATAGAAACCGACAAGGCAAGGTTACTATTAATAAGATAGTTTACAAGGTTTGAGGTAGCACCGCCGGGACAGGCTGCCAACAACACAATACCTACTTTTAACTCAGGGCTAAGACCGGGAATAATTAACGTGATTAAAAATGCCAATGCAGGCAGCAAAAGCATTTGCGCCAATAAACCAATACCAAGTCCCTTGGGGTTTTTAATGATGTTTAAAAAATCGCGACGGGTAAGTGATAGCCCCATGCCCACCATAATAAAAGCGAGGGTAGCGGGCAGCATGTATTGAGAAAAAAACTTAGTCTCTATCACTACGTATTGTGGTTAACGGCAATATTACACTTATAAAGCCATAAAAATATCGCTGTAATAAAAAATGTATGGTAATGCTATACAACAAAACGCTAAGTACCTTTGTGCAGCGTTATATGTATAGTATGAAAAAGTCAGTATTTATAATTATAGGGGCTGTGATTGCCATTACGGTGGTAGCCTTGCTTGCTTTTGACCAGCCTGAAAAAGCGGTGAACAAGCCTGATAGCATAAAAGCTCCCGCCTTGCCTGAAAAGTTATTGTTTGCCGGTGAAAGTGTGCCTATGAAGGATTTTGATGTGAGAGAGCGTTTTGACCGTGAGTTGATGATAAATACGTTTTATCACTCGCAAACCTTGTTTGCTTTGAAAAAGACGAAGAGGTTTTTCCCTGTAATGGAAGCGGTGATGAAGAAAAACGGCTTGCCTGACGATTTTAAATACCTTGCAGTGGCTGAAAGCGGCTTGGATAATGTGGTTTCGCCCGCAAAGGCGGAGGGTTTCTGGCAATTTTTAGAAAGCACCGGAAAGCGCTACGGATTAGAGATAAACGAAGAGGTGGATGAACGCTATCACCTTGAAAAGGCTACCGAAGCCGCCTGCAAGTACCTTAAAGACAATAAAGAAAAACTGGGCAACTGGACATTAGCCGCTGCCGCTTATAACATGGGCGAGAACGGAGTAGATAACGCTATTAAAAAGCAAGGTGTGGGCAGCTACTATGATTTGTTGCTGAATAAAGAAACCTCACGCTACTTGTTTAGAATATTAGCGATTAAAGAAATTTACAGCAACCCTGCTAAATACGGTTTTGTGATTGATAGCGCAGAGTATTATCCCACTATTGAAACATACACCGTTACCCTTGACAGTGCAGTGGATAATCTTGCACAATATGCCATTAGTCAGGGTATAAACTACAAAGTACTAAAACTGCTAAACCCTTGGTTGCGAAAACCTTACCTTAAAAATAAGGCAAAGAAAACGTACACCATTGTGCTGCCCAAAGATAAGAGTTTCATTACTCCTCCTGCTATAACACCTGTTAGCCCCGCCACGGGAGAAGAAACCGAATAAGTTTCGGCGGGATTGAGACTATAAATAAAAAAAGCGGCCAAGGCCGCTTTTTTTGTTATATCGTTTGGGTAAATCCTACCAATCGTCCTCGTCAACCTCTACAGGTTCACGCATCGCCTTGGTCATATCCACTACCATCTTGCGCACCGCCGCATCGGCAGCTCTCAAGTAACGGTCGTAGTTTACCACGTTCTTTTCTGATTTCATGTAGAACTCAAGGTACACATAATTAATGTCCTTCTTGTCAGATGTTTCAGGCAGCAAGTGTATCATATTGCTCACGTGGTACTTATACTTGCCATCTTTAAAACGCATGGTAAGATTAAACTCAACTTGCCCGTATTCATTTGACGAGAACTTGTTGTACCGCACTCGCATGGGCAGTTTCACTTTCACCTTAAACTTCTCATACAGCACATCATCAGTAAACACCTTCACCAACTCTTTTTGTTTTTTGTCAGCATACCACTTGGCAGTTACCCAGCGTTTAGCGCGCAAATACAGCGAGTCGTAGTAAGAGTCGGTTTGCTCAACAATACTGTCGTAAGTAATTAGCTCAGTAATTGAGTCAACGGGCATCACAATGCGCACATAAGGCTTTTTTTCAGGTTTTTTAGGCTCGTCTTCAGAACCGTCAGTACCATTACCCGGAATAATGCTGTTATCGCCACCACCGTCAATATTTTCGTCGTAATAATCGTAACTCTGGGTATCCTGTTGTTCAGTGTCATCGGGCTGAGCCAATGCTGAAGCAACGGGTATGGTTACAAAAGCCACCAGCCATGCAATTGCCTTAACGTTTGGCATATTGCGGAGTAAAATAGTAAACATTAAGATCCTTAAGCTATTACAGTTTTTATTAAAAGTGGGCAAATTTAGTTTTTTCGGCAAATAATTCATCCTTTTGAAATAGGGGTTTGTCAAAATAATAATCCACTGTCAGTTCCTTATCTGTTTTTTCACCATATTTGGGCTCTAAACAATGAGAAAACAAACAATAATTCTAATCATAACGTCGCTTACCTTAGCTTATTGTAAACCGTCGCAAAACAATAAAAACAAAAACCAGACCATGATTTTAAAAGACCCTCATTCATACGCAAAACCTAATGATGTAGCCGTGAAACACCTTCACTTGAACCTGACGGCTGATTTTTCCACAAAAACATTAGACGGTTTTGCTGAGCTTACGTTAGAGAACAAAACGGGCAGTAACGAACTTTGGTTAGACACCAAAGACCTTACCATTAAAAAGGTTGAGCAAGACGGTGCCGAAACCAAGTATGAGCTTGGCCAACCCGATGTACATTTAGGTCAGAGCCTTAAAGTAGCCATTACACCCACTACCCAAAAGGTAAAAGTATATTACACCACCAGCCCCAATGCTGAAGCATTACAGTGGCTTGCACCTTCACAAACCAGCGGCAAAAAACACCCGTTTTTGTTTAGCCAGTCGCAGGCAATATTGGCGCGTACATGGATACCCTTGCAAGACGGCCCCGGCGTGAAGTTTACCTACAGTGCTACCATCAAAACCGATCCTAAACTGATGGTATTGATGAGCGCCGAAAACGACACCACTTTGCATACCGACGGTGTGTATAACTTTAAGATGCCGCAAGCTATTCCCAGCTATTTGATGGCGATAACCATCGGCAATTTTGAATACAGGAGCTTAGGCAAAGATTGCGGAGTGTATGCCGAGCCTGAGATGATTGAAAAAAGCGCGTGGGAGTTTGTTGACCTTGAAAAGATGATTAACAGCGCGGGCGAATTATACGGCCCTTATGCTTGGGGCAAATACGATGTAATAGTTCTGCCTCCGAGCTTCCCCTTCGGTGGAATGGAAAACCCCCGTTTAACGTTTGCTACCCCAACCATTATTGCGGGCGACCGCTCACTGGTATCGCTGATAGCACACGAATTGGCGCACAGCTGGAGCGGCAACCTTGTAACCAACGAAACTTGGGCTGATTTTTGGTTGAACGAAGGCTTTACCGTGTATTTTGAACGCCGCATCATGGAAAAAATTTATGGTGCAGAGCTTAGCGAAATGATGGCAGCCCTTGCCTTGGGTGAGTTGAAAAACACCATCAAAGAATTTGGCGACACCAGTGACGATACCAAACTGAAACTAAACCTTGACGGTCGCAACCCCGACGATGGTGTGAGCGATATTGCCTACGAAAAAGGCTATTTCTTCCTACGTACGATTGAAAACGCGGTGGGGCGTGAAAAGTGGGACGCTTTTGTGAAGAAGTACTTCAACACGTTTGCGTTTAAGACCATGAACACCGAAGACTTTTTAATTTACCTTGATAATGAGTTGATACACGGCGATAAAGCGTTGCAACAACAGATACAGATTGAAAAGTGGGTGTATTATCCCGGATTGCCTGAAAACTGCCCCCAACCCAAATCAGGGGAGTTTACTAAAGTGCTGACCCAAGTAGATGCTTTTAAAGGAGGTAAGAAAGCTGCCGAATTGGAAACCAAAGATTGGATGACCCAACACTGGCAATACTTTTTGCGTAACCTGCCCCAACCGCTTACCCTTGCACAAATGGGTGATTTAGACGCTGCCTTTAAGTTTACCAATACGGGTAACAGTGAGATAGCTTGCGATTGGTTCCAGTTGGCAATAGCTGCCGATTATAAAACCGCTTACCCCAAAATGGAAGAGTTTTTAATCGCAGTGGGTCGTCGCAAGTTCTTAAAACCTTTGTACGGCAAATTGTCTCAAACTCCTGAGGGTAAAGAATGGGCAAAAGCCGTGTATGCAAAAGCCCGCCCCGGATACCACGCCGTAGCCATCAATACCATTGATGATATGCTTGGTGTGAAAGAAAGTGCATCAAATTAATTGGTAGAAGTCCACGGTCAATAGTCCACAGTAGACGGTTGGCGGTTAGCTATGGACTGTCAACTGTTGACTTTATAAATGAACTTCTTCAACACATCGGCCTCTTACGAACAAAAGATTGAACAGCCCCTTTTTGCCCAAAAGCAGGTAGAGGTATGGATGAAGCGCGATGATTTGCTGCACCCTTTTGTGAGCGGCAACAAATACCGTAAGCTGAAATATTTAGCGCAAGATGCCCTACAACAGGGCAAACAACACTTAGTTACTTTTGGCGGAGCATATAGCAACCACTTGGTAGCCACTGCAAGTGCCGGGGCTGCTTTGGGACTAAAAACCACCGCCATCCTGCGTGGAGAGGAAGCATTTAATAACCCCATGCTATCCATTTGCAGGCTATACGGCATGGAGTTTCAGCAAGTCAGCAGGGAGGGGTACCGCAACAAAGACGCTACTTTTGCAAAACATTTCGGCAACAATGGTGATGTGTACCGCATAGACGAAGGCGGCTACTCGGCATTGGGCGCGCAAGGTTGCGCCGATATTCACACAGAACTTACCCAAACCTATTCGCATATTTTTTGCGCTGTCGGTACGGGTACTACCGTGGCAGGCTTAATCAACGGGGCTTCCGAAGGCACACAAGTGCACGGGGTAGTGGTTTTGAAAGGTGCGGAATACCTGAAAACCGAGATAGACAATTTACTTGCTACGCCCAAAGATTTTACCCTGCACCACAATTTTTATTTCGGGGGATATGGGAAGTTTGATGCCGAAATCATGCACTTTATCAAAGAATTTGCCAGTGCAACGGGTGTATTGCTCGACCCTGTGTACACCGCGAAAATGATGATGGGTTTGAAGCAATTAATACAGCAGGATTACTTCTCCAAAAATTCAAAAATATTAGTCATACACACGGGCGGCTTATGGGGGCTTACTTCTGAGAAGGCGATAGAATTGTCGGCTCGTTAGGGGTTGCTTCACCCTTAATGGTTAAAATAATAGGTTTAGCGTAACCGTCAATAAAAACAGTTCCCGTTTTATAAAAAGTACCCAAGTTGGGTATTATAAGAGCTATTATAAAACCGCTGTCTCCTACCAGAATAGGAGATTTAGGCAACATGAACATCATGTTTCCGCTGCTACTGTTTACCTTATCTATAAACAATGGATAACGGCCTGTGTTTTGAACGGTAAATTCACAAGTCAGCCTATCGGTTTTTGCAAACGTACCAAAATCATGCAGGGTTTTCTCAAACCTAAAACAAGTAGAATCTACCTTAAAAACATTGCCTTTTATAGTAAGGGTAAAATCGCCTGCATTGGTTGATACGATTACCACTTTGGTAAACATACCTATATTAAAAGCACCGTAAATAACTCTTACGGGACTGCTATCACCCGGTAGAATGGGTTCTCTGTTATACGATGGTAATTGTCCGCCCCCTATACCTATCGCACTTGTAATTATCAATGGGGCAGTACCTTTATTAAATAAATAAAACGCGTGGCTGGATTGCTTGTTTTGCGGAACGTCGCCAAAATTCCAAGTCAGTTTATCAAAAACAGCAATAGGCCTTGAGGTGGTATCCGTTTGCCCGTGCAGAGCACCTGTGATAACGAGTGCAATGAGTGAAACCAAGGCTTTCATAAACGGCAGCTTTAATCATCCGCCCTACCGGCAGGTACGGGCAGCTTTTTCGGGGTTTCGGTAGTAGGCTTGGCAATTACAGTACCCGTAATAGTAATCGTGTGGTACTTTTCAGGGTCGTTAGATTGTATTTGTAATTGCTTGGCAAAAATACCCGGGTGTCCCTCAGAGTCGTATTGTACGGTAATTTCCGCTGTTTTGCCCGGTTCAATAGGGTCTTGAGAAAATGAAGGAATGGTGCAACCGCAAGGCTGGGTAACATTAATAATGTATAGAGGCGTTGTGCCTGTATTTTTCACCACAAACTTATGCGTAACCTTTTCACCCTCCTTCATTGTGCCGAAATCGTGCAGTGTACTGTCGATAGTGAGCTTTGCCTGCGCGCTGGCAGCAACAACGGCCAATGAAATCAAAAGGGTAAAAAAGTATTTCATAATTAGTTCTTACGCGGTTTTAGTTTGATGGTAGCCTGTAAGTACAAATACTCGGTATCGTTTTCAGCATTGGATGAAATGATGAACGATTTAGAGGTAAAGCCGTAGTTCTCCTTCGGGATAAAATCTACTCTTACTTCTCCTTCTTTACCGGGCAGGATAGGCTCTTTTGAGTATTTAACCACCGTGCAACCGCAAGAAGTTTCAATATCATTAATCACCAATGGCGCACTGCCTGTATTTTTAAAGGTGAACACCCTTTCGTAACGCTCGCCGGGATATACGTCGCCCAACTTAATAGTATGTTCGGTAAACGTAATTTTAGCCTTGCCATCAGCGGTTTTTGCGGGCATAACAGCTACAGCAAGCAGCTGAACGAAAAGGAGTAAATTCATCATAGCAGCACAAAAATAACCCACCCTTGCCTTAGTTTATCAAACAAGGGCGGTTTTATTATTGGTATTATTTATTAGGATTAACAACAGGTGGGGTAGCTTGTCCGGCTTTTTCAACCACAGTACCTTTTATGGTAAGGGTTATTTGGCCGCCGTTAGAATCAACCGTTACAGTTTTGGTAAAACCTCCCATGGCTGCCGCATTATAGGTTACTTTTATTATTCCTGTTTTACCGGGCTGTATTGGTTCCTTAGTATATTCAGGGTTAGTGCAGCCGCAACCCGCCTTTGCATTGGTAATAATCAACGGGTCATTGCCGGTGTTAGTAAAAACAAATTCATGCGATGCAGGCACTTTGTGGGGAATGTTGCCGTAATCAAACATGCTTTCTTTAAAAGTAATTTTGGGTCCGTTTTGGGCCATAGCAGCAACAGCGCCAAACAGCACAACGGTAAGGGTAAGTAATAGTTTTTTCATTTCTGTTTATTTTAGAGTAAACTGTTCAAAAGCTGTTCCAAAACACGCACAGTACTAATGTTTTTAGACGAATATCAATTACTTATCCGTTACGCCTGCCTCAATTAAATAGTGGCGGTCTTCGGCCTCAAAATAGTACCTCATGTTTGGGGTAACTACAGAGTCGGGGTGTTGCAGCAATTGGTCGGGGATTACGTTCTCAATATTCCCTTCATCGCAAATAATCATGCGGGGCTTTTGCCACGCCACAAATATTTTGTTAGTCCATATCACATCATGCTTATGGAAATACCCGAACAGCTTGTACGGCGGCGATACAGGATAATCATAAGGCAACACGGCAGCTACCTTGCGCACACTATCCCAGTGCTGATAATAGGTGTGCGGGTGCTTTTCCTTAAACACTTTCACAGCGGCATAGTTAAAAGAATAACCCCGCTCTGATTGCAATAGTTTTTCTTGACGGTTGAAGAGAACAAAACCCACTAAAAAAGCTGCTACGAAGCATACAAATGCGGGACGGAACCAAGCCCGCGAAAACAGTAGCAGGCACAAGCTGCCCATGCTTAAAAACTGTGCAAAGGTGAGCGAAAAACGGGGCACCCACACCAACGAGAAGTATTTAGCAGGGAAATACACAAACCCCGATACAAGGTTTACGGCCACTACGGGCAGCATAAACGCCAACCACCACAGCCATACTTTGTAGTTGGTAACCCGCATAAACAGGAGCACGGCAGCAAAAGGCAGTAACAACAACCCGAAACTTTTGAATATGGGGAGGAAGTAATTGCGTTTGGCTTGGGCAGTTTGTAATCCTATGCGCTCAAACGATTCGCTGAGACGGTCGTAGCCAAAATCGTTTTGGTATTTCAGGTAGATAATTCCGGCCACAAAAACCACCACGTACACCCCGCCCCACAACAACGATTGCAGCAACCACCGTTTGGTAGTGATGTTTTTGGCAGTGAATTGCAGGGCTAAGTAAAACAAGTGCAGGCAGGCTACTAAAACGGCTCCGTCTTCTTTTACAGAAACCATCAGTAGCGCAGCAACAGCCGAAACCCAATGTTGTTTTTTGTATAACGAGAGGGTGAAAATAAAGCCCAGCGGCACGTACAGCATTTCGGTATGGAAACCGTAATCGGGGTCGTCGTACAACCAAAACGAAACCGGCCCGCAAAACACAGCAATGTAAAATACGGCTACCAGCAGTTTGTGATTAAACTCCTCCGATTTTTTGTATAGCACAGGGAAGGTGTACCACAACGCCCACACATACAGCAAAAACTGCACGATGAAAATGCCCATTGCCCCCCATTTGAGTACGAAAGGCCCCATGGCCAAATCAAAAAAGTAATTGTGCAGTTTGCCGTGATAGCCGTAGCAGTTTTCGTGCATCAACGGTCGACCTTGCAGCCATCCTCTGCAAATTTGTATGTGCGTGTACAAATCTGATTGGTAACCCAGTTTGGTAAATATGCCCAGTTTGGCAGCAAAGTACCATATCAATATGCCCAAAGCAGCTGCAAAAACAGCTATCCCAAAAAAATCACGTCGCTTAAAAATATCAATCACTGCTTTGTTTAGCGTTTTGTTTTAGTAAAACCCATTGCCAGATAAAAAACACGGCCGCCAACGGCAACAGCCAAATCATGCGGGCCATGTACCTATCCACTACTCCTGAAAGCGAGGCGCAAACCACACCGTTTATCAGGCAGCCTATAATTATGGTGAGTGCAAATGCCATCGCAACGTTGTAGTGTTTTTGCTTGATGGCAACGGCCATAAACACCACAATAACCAATAAGGCTATGTACACCGTCCACCGCTGTATTTTCGACGCGGTTTCAAAATGCAACGTTTGGTGGTATTGGGCTGCATTTTGGTATTGCGTCATCTCACCACCAAAAAAATCTTTTATCCCGCCGTACACCGGAGAGCCTTCAGCCATTGGGGTAAGGTAGCCCAAATCAAACATACCTAACTGTTTCCAACTGTCGCTAACGCATTTATCAATCAACACTTTACGCGAAGGCCCATAACCAACCATGTTTTTCACTAATTGGCCGTATTCTTTGTCTTTTTCAATCCAACAATTCCCCCATCCGTTTTGCATACAAACGCTATCGTACAAAGGGCTGGTGCCAAACTCCCACAAAAAGGCTACCGCGTGGGGCGGTAGGTTATCCTTCACGGCACACAAATCGGCAGGTGCATCGGGACACTTTTCGTCCAAGTACACTTTTGCCGCACCCGTTTCAATGCAGCGGGCCACTAAAAATATATTGCCCGTGCGGGAAGGCTTAAAGCCAACATCTAACCAATAATTAAACAAACCGATAACCAACCACGCACCAATGCCCCAAAACACAAGCGTGCTGTGGTTTTTCTTCCGTTCACTAAAAAACGGATTTCTTTTATAGGCAAGCCTTACCAGCCAAAGCAAAGCGGCCAGCAGACTGATGATAAGCAGGTGTGAACTGTGAACGGAGATGCTGAACAGCATAATGGTTACCAGCCAAAAACGGTGGTTGCTTTTAATGTTCTTTCCGGCTAATAATATGCTTGCGCATAACAAAGCAATGGGCGAGAATACATCGGCCATTAATTGGCTGTTGTTATAGGCAAGTCCCGTAGTGAGGCCAAGCCCGATGAGCAACAGCGAAGCAGGAATAAAGGTTTCTTTAAGATTTAGCAGGTAACGAACCGCAAGCCGCAACACATAAAACAGGATGAGTGACTGTGCCAGCAATACCAGCCAAAGGCTATACCATAGGCTACTGTGGCGCACAAACCAACTGTAAAAATAGGGACGGTCAACGGGGACGTAGTTAATAAAGCCCGCCACAATGTAGGTGCCCGAATCGGAATACAGTAACGGATAGCCGTTTACCAACGCAGGGTAATTTATGGCTGCCAGTGCAGCAATAAAAAGCAGCAGTTTAAGTACCCATTGGCCCATTGGCCAAAGATACACATTGAAAATTATTTATGATTTTTTTGGCTCACTCTTACCCGCGCTGAATCAAGTACACCGTATAGGCGGCATAGGCCAGTAAGAATATAATCCCCTCAAAACGGCCTATGGTGTGGCGTTTACCCACAAACAGCAACCCAAACAGCAATAAGCTGGTTACAATATTTACCCCGGCATCAACTTGTCCGTAAGTGTTAAAAGGTATTGGGTTGATGGTAGCTCCGGCACCTAAAATAAAGAAGGCATTAAAAATGTTGCTACCCACCACATTGCCTATGGCAATATCTGTTTGTTTTTTGAAAGCGGCTACCGTGCTGGTGGCTAATTCAGGCAAACTGGTTCCTATAGCTACAATGGTTAATCCCACAAACTTTTCGCTTAGGCCAATAGCAAAAGCAATATCAACAGCACCGTCAACCACCCATTTACCGCCAAATATAAGCCCCGCCAATCCCAACACTATATAGAGGATTGATTTAGCAGGGGGCATCTGTTTAATTTCTTCACCTTCATCGCCACCGGCATCTTTTGCAGTAGCAAACACATAAAAAATAAACACTGCAAAAAACATCAGCATCACCAAACCGTCAATGCGGGTAAGTGCACCTGCCAATGGAGATTGCGAAGTGGCATTGTACGTTGCAAAAACGTCGGGTTGGTCGTTATCCAAAAATATATCACTGCCGGCCACCAATATCAAAACAGCACTTAGCAGGGTAAGGGGGATTTCTTTCCAAACAGTATTGCGATGCACAGTTAGCGGATAGATAAGGGCTGAGATGCCTAAAATAAACAGTACGTTAAAAATGTTACTGCCCACCACGTTACCCAATGCAATTTCATTAGCACCGCTGATGCTTGCCAAGCTGGTTACAATTAACTCAGGCATTGAGGTACCAAAAGCTACCACCGTGAGCCCGATAACCAAATTACTTACATTAAACTTTTTTGCTATTGATGAGGCTCCGTCAACTAGGAAATTGGCTCCGTAAATAACCATTGCGAAGCCTACTACGAATAACAGGTATACCATAAATGGATGATTCTCTTGGTAGTGCAAAACTACACCAAATCACATCCAATTTTTTAACGGCTAAAAAATTTTAATCGCTATTCTCGGTACAATAGATAAGCCATGTACACAAAATAGCTAAGTAAGAAAACAACGCCCTCATATCGGCCAATGGCGTGCTTGCGTCCTACAAACAGCAACGAAAACAATAATATGCTCGACCCAATATTAACCAATGTATCCACCTGACCAAAGCTATTAACCGCTATCGGATTTGTGATTGCGCCTGCCCCAAGTATTAAAAAAGTATTGAAGATGTTACTCCCCACTACGTTGCCTATAGCAATATCGGATTGTTGTTTGCGGGCGGCAACAACAGTGGTCGCTAACTCAGGTAAGCTTGTACCCAATGAAACGATAGTAAGTCCCACAAATTTTTCACTCAGCCCCATAAGAGTAGATAGTTGTATAGAACCGTTTACAATCCAACGACCCCCGACGATAAGCCCTACTAAGCCAAACAAAATATACAGCACTGATTTTGTAGTAGTCAAAGTAGCTACTTCGTCAGTGTCAGTACCTACCCCTTCTTCAATGCCCTGCCTTGCCGTAGCAAACGCATAGTAAAGGAACACCATGAAGAAACAAATAAGTACCCAGCCGTCGATACGTGAAAGAATACCAGCAGTGGGTAAAGCAGATGATTTGGGAATGCTTTGTGAAAGATAGGCGGGGTCTATTAGCACATCGCTACCCAGCAAAAACACCAATAGCGCAGCCAGCAGGGCTAAAGGAATTTCTTTCCAAACCGTATTTTTATGTACCGTAAGTGGCGAAAGTAATGCAGCAACCCCAAGTATAAGCAACACGTTAAGGATATTGCTGCCTACTACGTTTCCAAAAGCAATGTCGTTATTACCATTAACACTGGCTAGCACAGTTACCACCAGCTCAGGTGCAGAAGTACCGAACGCAACAATAGTAAGCCCGATAACCAAACTGCTTACGTGCAACTTTTTTGCAACAGCAGCGGCACCGTCTACCAAAAAGTTGGCGCCGTAAATTACCAAGAAGAACCCGGCTATAAACAGCAAGTAATCCATACGAGAGGCCTAATATAATAACTTCAAAAAACGTTAGCGGTTTTCCGCAGGGAATTAATAGCGTGTAATCACTGCATCGCCCCAAAGTTCCTCAATGGCATAAAACTCACGTTTTTCATTCAAAAACACGTGTGCCACCACATTCACATAATCCAGCAACACCCATTCAGCATTTTCGAAACCCTCTTTGTGCCAAGGACGCTCATTTAGTGCCTTCTCAACCTCTTCGTCAATAGAGCGGCCTATAGCCTCTACTTGTGTATCGCTATCCCCGTGACAAATCACAAAAAAGTCAGCAACAGCACTTTTTATCTTTCTCAAATCCAGCACTACAATATCGTGTGCCTTCTTTTCTTCCATTCCTTTTACTATCACATCGCACAGCACCAAGCCTTCATCAACCGTTGTTTTTTTACTCATCAAATTTTAATCGCTTAATTTGTCGGCAAAAATAGCGCATTTGTTTCAAACCATTTCAAATAACGGTATTATAGGCTCAGCATACTTGTATTTGCCCCAAACGGCATCTACCAATACATACTGCCGCAACCTACTTAGCGAAGAGCCGCAACCGCCAAACGGTTTGGTGGTACGCACAGGGTATCAGTACGAGGGTAGGGGGCAACGCGGCAATGTGTGGCAAGTGCAGGCGGGTCTTAATTTAACCTTTAGCTGTGTGGTGTATCCGCACTTTTTAGCCCCTCCCGACCAGTTTTATTTAAACATGGCCGTTTCTCTTTCGGTGATAGATTTGTTGGATAGCTATGCACAAGGAGCGGTGATGAAATGGCCGAACGATATTTACATTGGCCGTCGCAAAATTTGCGGTATTTTGATTGAAAACAGTCTGATGGGCAGCAAGCTGCAATCATCTATTATAGGTATAGGGATAAACATTAACCAAACGGAGTTTGAGGGATTGACGGCTACATCGCTGGCGTTGGAAAACGGGAGTACGTATGATTTGGAAGAATTGATGCGCCAGTGGTGCTCTTGTATGCAAGCCCGTTATGATTTGCTGATGGTAGGTCGCTTTTTTGATTTAAAAACCGCGTACTTGCAACGCCTTTGGGGTTTAAATACTGTAGTGAATTATACCAAAGAAGGTGAGCCAACGCAAGGCGTTATAAAAGGAGTGAACACGGCAGGACAACTGGTAATGGAAGAAAATGGCTCCGAAATTTTTTACAACTTTAAAGAGATAAGTTTCGTTTTGTAAACACTACCTCGCATGAATCTTATAATAGACCAAGGCAATACCAGTACAAAATACGCTGTAGTATCAGCGCAAGGCCAAGTGGTGCACAAAACAACCACTCCTGATTTTGACACAGAGGTAGTGAAAAATCTGCTACAAAATCATACCCTGCAAGCAATATTGCTGAGTAGTGTACGCCACGACTATGAAGTGTTGAAACCCCATTTTGAAGGAATAGGCACCCAAGTTGTTTTTTTTGACGACGATTGCCGCTTACCCTTTACTAACCTGTATGCAACCCCCAAAACATTAGGGAAAGACAGGATAGCAGGAGTTTGCGGGGCTTTGAAATATTTTGCAGGTCAAAATTGTTTGGTGATAGATGCAGGAACCTGCATTACATACGATTTTATAGATGCCGAAAAAAATTATTACGGCGGCAGTATAAGCCCCGGCTTAGAGATGCGCTTAAAAGCCATGCAGCATTTTACCGGAAAATTACCGTTGGCTCCTTTAGAATGGCCGGAAGACTTTACGGGAAACAGTACCCAAACTGCTTTGCAAACGGGTGCAGTTTATGGCGCAGTGAATGAAATAAACGGCTTTATTGCCCGTTATAAACAACGGCATGGCCTTTTGCAGGTGTTAATGTGCGGAGGAGATACAGATTTTTTGGCGAAACGGTGCGAAAGTGAGATATTTGCCGCCTCTGATTTGGTAATCACAGGCTTGAACGAAATTTTAATATACAATTTACCGCATGTTGCGTAAAGCCATTTGGATGTTGCTGGGGATAGGTGCCGCAGGAAACTTGTTTTCACAAAACCTTACCCGTTCGCCCTACTCGGGGTTTGGAACGGGCGATTTGCAGTTTTACGGCTTTGCACACCAGCAAGCAATGGGAAGGATTACGCAAACATTGCGTAGTACCACTGATTACAGTATTTCAAACCCTGCCTCATACTCAGCCTTGCGTAATACAATTTACCAAGCCGGGCTAAATGCCTCGTTGGGTACTATTGAAAACAGCACCGTATCGCAAAAAACTAATACAGTAGCATTGGGTTACTTTTCATTAGGCTTGCCCATCAACCCAAAACGTGGGTGGGGAGCAGCATTTGGGCTAACACCATATAGCGCAGTTGGTTTCAAATCATCTACCACCACCACTGATACTATTACAGGTAACTACAGCAATATACAAGAAGGTAGCGGTGGTCTTAACCGCTTTTACATGGGCATGGGTATAACCTTGTTCCACAATGTATCAATAGGGTTTAATGCTTCTTACATATTCGGGCAATTGGTATCTACTGAAAAGGTATATTTCAATCCTGACTCGGTGTATCTTGATTACCGCGAAGACCGCACCCGTTTTATCGGGGGATTTAATTTTGACATAGGTCTTCAATACCACGATACTATATACCGCAGTAAAAGCAGTAATGAGAACAAATGGGTGTTGAATATTGGCGCCACTTATCATTTAGGCTCTAATCTTAACACTAAGCAAGAGTTGTATGCCCGTACCGTTTATCAATACCTTAACAACGATTACCGCCGCGATACCGCCCAATATTTAGAAGGGCAGCGGGGTACTCTTTCACTGCCGGCCGCTTTTACAGCCGGGGTGGGTTTCACAAAAACAGGCCGTAAAAACCTTTGGTTTATTGGTGCTGAGTATCATAGCCAGCAATGGTCGTCATACACATCGTTTGGTCAAAACGCAGGGTTAAAAGATTTAACCAGTTTTTCATTGGGAGCCACTTACCAACCGTTAATGGCAAGCCAATCTGTTGATATCACAAAAAAATACCTTAAACACGTACAATACCGGGCCGGAATACGCTATTCAAATACTCAAATTGTATATAAAAATACACAGATTAGCGAGTATGGTATCAATTTTGGTTTAGGGTTTCCTGTAAAGCCATTTAATAGTTATGTATCGTATATCAACCTCGGGGTTGAATACAATAGCAGAGGACAAATTAAAGATGACTTAATAAAGGAGAATTACATTCGCTTCTTTTTAGGATTATCGATAACCGACAAATGGTTTGTAAAGTATAAATATGAGTAAATCAGCAATTATGAAAGTATCACAAGTATTCATTTTATCCGCAGCCTTGCTTGCAGGTTCATTAGGTTTGGCGTGCAAAGCCACAGCTAATGCAGCATCAACCGTTGCAACTACCGAAAATACCACTGTAGAAGCAGTAGAAGTTGACCAAACCCCGCAAAAAGACGGAAACGGAGGAGGTACAGAACCGGAATGTCAAAATCCGTTGGGTGCTGATAGTGCCGAAACCCGCAAGAATGTATCGCTGTACCGCGAGCAATTTCAGAACAAGAAATACGTTGATGCATTGCCCTTTTGGCGATATGCATACCAAAATGCTCCTTGCTTTAAAGAGTATATCACTGCCGACGGTGCTTACTTAATGACGGTGATGATTAGCAAAACTAATCCTAAAGAAACCGCAACAATAAGGGCTTATGCTGATACCCTGATGCAAGTGTACGATACCCGTTTGCGTTTATTTGGTCGCAACGGAAACGTAGTAGGCCGCAAAGGCAGGGATATGTTTAAATACTACCCTGAAAAAGCGATGGATGCTATTGCGTTGTTGCGTGAATCTATTGAACTTGAAGGTAATAAAAGCGCTGAAATGGTGATATTCGATTTGATGTCGGCAACCGTTCAGCAAAATAAAAACGGTGGCGCAATTGCCGATGATGAAGTGATTAACTGGTTTGATAAACTATCAGCCATCATCGACTACAACCTTAAAGAAAAACGTAACCAATACAACGACCCTGCTACAAAAGATACTGCCCGCACCGGACAAGCAATGCGTTTGTGGGAGTGGGTTGAAGTTGCAGTAGTGGATTTGGGTAGCCCTTACCTTACCTGTGAAAAACTTACCCAGCTTTATCAGCCTAAGTTTAAAGCTACTCCTGAAGACCCTGCGTTGGTAGAGAAAATAATCACTTTGTTGAAACGCGCTCCAAACTGCGCTAAAACTGATTTTTACTTAGACGTTGCTGAGCAAAACTTTAAGCTGAGCCCATCAGCTGCTGCTGCAGCAGCACTTGCCAAAGCATTCCAAGAAAAAGGCAACTCAGCAAAATCTAAAAGCTACTACGAAAAAGCTGCTGAGCTTGAAACTGATAAATTGGCAAAAGCTGATTATTATGTAATGCTTGCAAGCTTAGAATTAAGTACCAACGATTGTTCAAGCGCACGTACCTATGCCCGCAAGGCTCTTGAAAACAACCCTAAAAGCGGAGAGGCTTATATGGTGATAGGTAATGCCTACATGGCTTGCGCCGGTAGTTGCGGAGGGGGTAAAGTAGAAAGCCAGTACCCCTACTTGGCTGCATACGATAAGTTTGTACAAGCTAAAAGCGTAGACCCATCGATAGCTGATAAAGCCAACGCACGTATGTCTATTGCAGCTGCCCGTTGGCCAGTTCGCGAAGATGTTTTCTTTGAAAACAAAACCGAAGGCAGTACCGTAAACACCGGTTGCTGGATTGGCGAAACCACCACGTTGCGTGTAAGGCAATAATTTTAAATATAACCAACAATATAACTTTGCTGCAAAGGCACTGGGGCACAAAACATTCATTGTTTATACCTTAGTGCCTTTGTGGTTAAATAGTAAAAAATAAACACTTACAGTTTTTCATAACTACGAGAATCCCCAACGGTAAATGATAAAAAGTTCACCATATATAACCCTGCTTGCTTTTGCAGTTTTGTTTTTTGCCATGCAATCGTGTGTTAAGACAGGCGATTGGCAAAAGGTGAAACAGTTACAAAACGATACCGTGTACCCTGAAAAGGCTACCGGGGTAGAGATAAACATTACCGACTCCGGTCACCGCATTGCCCAAATACACTCACCGTTGATGGAAAGGTATAGTGGTAAAAATCCCTACCTTGAAATGAAGAAAGGGGTGAAGGCATTATTTTTTAACAAGCAAGGGGTGAAGGAGAACCAATTGGATGCCAATTACGCTATTAGCTACGAAAGTGAAAAGATTATTGAGGTACGCAATGATGTGCGCCTTGAAAATGTGAAGGGGGAACGGCTGAATACTGAGAAGCTGACTTGGAACCAAGCAACTAAGAAGATTTATACCGACCAGTTTGTGAAAATAACCACCGTTGATGAGGTGATTTATGGTGATGGTTTTGAATCAAACCAAAATTTTACTGAGTATAAGATTTTTAAAATAAGGGGCATACTAAGCCTTAAAGATACTAAAACCGACAGTAGTACCAATGTTGACTCGATTTATTGAAATAATGTGGCTGGTGATAGCCATTGCAAGTATCGCCGTGTTTTTTTACCTGCTTATTGCTGAGGGTTTTGTAGGCGGAAAAGCATGGGTGTACCTTATAACCACTGCCATTGCAGGGGGCATGTTTTGGTTGCGCCGCCGACAGCGCATCAAACAAAGCAGTAAATAAGTTTATTGCATAGTTAAAGGCTGCTCAGCCAAAAATGCTTTCCACTCGTCAAGCATTTTACCTTTCAGTACCCTTGGTATTTTGTTTTGCGAACCAAGTTTGCCCATTTTATCCATCCAGCGGATAAAGTAATCAGTGGGCACAATGTCCACTATAATTTCTTTAAGGGCATGCTTGCGTTCAACCGCATAGTCATCGTTCAGCTCTTTCAGCAGCTCATCCAAGCGCGTTTTCACATACGCCTTATCAATCCCCCCGTCGCAGGCAATATACCAGTGGTGGGCAAACAACGAGTCGTAGCGTTCACCGCAAACGGTAAACTCACGCATCTCAAGGTTTAGCTCATCGCTTAGCATGGCAACTGCCTTTGTCATATTATCTACTGAAAGGTGTTCTCCCACCAAGCTCAAAAAGTGTTTGGTACGGCCTGTAATAACCACCTCAAGGTTTTTAAAATCAACAAACTTCACCACATCACCAATCAAATAGCGCCAAGCCCCCGCACAGGTAGAAACTAATAAGGCATATTCTTTGCCCAGTTCCACATCCATCAGCGTTAGCGTTTTTGCATCAGGCTTCATCACCCCATCATCGGTAAAGTTGGTGGTATCAAACGGCACAAACTCAAAATACAGTCCGCCCTTTATTTGCAAGCGCATGCCCAACGCATCGGGCGATGTTTTAAACGCCATAAACCCTTCGGATGCAAGGTAGGTTTCAAAATAGTACACCGGTTTGCCCAGCAATTTTTCAAACGCTTTCCTGTATGGCTCAAAAGAGTGGCCGCCATGCACGTATACCCTAAAGTTAGGCCATATATCGTGTATGTTGTCCAGTTTGTAATAATCAATAATGTTTTCAAACAAAATCTGTATCCAAGCAGGTACGCCGGCAATCATGCCCACGTCCCATTTTTTGGCATCGCGCACCATTTCATCAATCTTCTCCTGCCAGTCGCGTTTTTTTCGCGTTTCCTTCACAGGTTTAGAGAACGGTTGAAACCACAATGGTAAATTGCTCGTAGTAATACCGCTAAGGTCGCCGCTGTAATTAATGCCATTAAAATCCAAATCAGTACTGCCGCTCACCATTAGCGAGTCCTTTGTCATGGCATCCTTCGGCAGCCCTTCGGTGCGTGCAATGCTCAATAACTGGCGGGCGCTTGTGCGCTTAATTGTTTTGAGCATATCGCTGGTTACGGGTATGTATTTACTTGCCCCATCAGACGTTCCGGAGCTAAGGGCAAAATAATTTACTTTACCCGGCCAAGCCACATCCTCGCGCCCTGCACGGGCGCGTTCCCACCAAGGCAGCATAGCTAAGTAATCACCTGCCGGAACCCTTCGTGCAAACTCTTCACTTATATTCGGGCTAAAAAAAATCTCGTCAAAACCATAGTGTTTGCCAAACTCTGTGTCTTTTGCTTTTTCAATCAGTTTGCGCAAAACTTTTGCTTGTGTATCATACGCTTTAGGTTGGTTTGCATCAAACCGCTGCCTAATTTCAATCCCCTTTTGTACTATGGATTTAATAATCCCCATTTCTAACGCTACGTTTTATTAAAATTGCAAGTTACATAAAATTAGAAAACCCCCTACTTTCGCATGCTAAATGTGGGTAATTCATACCCTTTTATCACTTAAATTTAAAACATTGTATGACTGAGGATATAACACTCCGCTGGAAAGAACTTGAAGAAAAAATTGCCGGCGAATACGGCAAGAAGCCTGATTTGAATGCCTTTTTATTATTAATTGGCATACGTGAACTGGGCAAAGTAAAAGAAAAATTTACCAAAGAAGAAAAGGTAGCGTTAATGCATATTGCTGTGTGTAAGCTGCTTAGCCAATCAGGATATTATGAGTTGGAGGGTACCGACCAAGACGGCTGGCCGCACTGGAAGCTGGTTAAAAATCCGCCTTTCATCAATATTTTTGAGCAGGAATTGTATTTGAGACAGCACATTATTGAGTATTTTGACGCTATGTAATCAACGTATGTGTAACTTTACACCTCTATAGGGTGTATGCAATGCACAAATTTTGTATGTTAGCACTTTATAGCAACTTTTGTTTGATACAACACAGATGAAAAAGACAGTTTTTATTGCGTTTAGCGCCTTGATTACTTGGGCAGCTTGTAAACCATCAACCAAAAACACCACGCAAACTCCCGCACAAGACACACAAACAGCACCAACACCCACTGTTGAGCAACCTGTAGATACCGCAGGGCAAAAAGAGCAACTGGTAGAAATTACCACGGCTGCCGGTAAAATTGTGCTGAAATTGTATAATGAGACCCCACAGCACCGTGATAATTTTATAAAGTTGGTGAAAGACGGGTATTATACTGATTTGTTGTTTCACAGGGTGATTAAAGGGTTTATGATACAAGGGGGCGACCCTGACTCGAAAAATGCTAAACCCGGCCAGCAATTGGGCGCGGGCGATATTGGCTATACGATACCTGCTGAGATAAACAATAAACTGATACACAAAAAAGGTGCTTTAGCTGCTGCAAGAACTGAAAATCCTGAAAAACGTAGCAGCGGTTGCCAGTTTTATATTGTGCAAGGCCAGCAAACTAATCCTGATGATTTGCAAAACGCGGCTTACTATCGCGGTTACCAATACACACCTGAGCAGTTAAAAGCCTATGAAAAGGGCGGCGCCCCATCGCTTGATGGCCAGTACACTGTATTTGGCGAGGTTGTGAGCGGGCTTAATGTGGTAGATGCCATTGCCAATCAAGCAGTTGATGGCTTTAGCCGTCCGTTTAGCGATATACGCTTCACCATTAAGCTAAAAGAATAAAAAACGGCAAAACTATTGTAGCATAAAAATTATAGCACTGATAAAACACTAATGAAAACCGCCAGTAAACTAATTATCGTACTTATGTGTGTAGCAGCCGGCATGCAAATCGGTTGTTCGCCCAAGAACAGAGCATCAAAACAAACATCAACTACCAATACCAAAGTGGAAAATAAAGAACAAAGAGTGCAGATAAGCACAGAGTACGGGAATATAGTGTTGAAGCTATATAACGAAACCCCCCAACACAGGGATAATTTTATTAAATTGGTGAACGACACGTTTTACCACGATTTATTGTTTCACAGGGTGATACGTAACTTTATGATACAAGGCGGCGACCCACAGTCAAAAAACGCTCAACCGGGTCAGCAGTTAGGTGCAGGCGATATTGGTTACACAATACCCGCCGAGTTTAATAATAAATTGATACACAAAAAGGGAGCCCTTGCTGCGGCTCGCCAAGGCGATATGGTAAACCCGCAAAAACGCAGCAGCGGTTGCCAGTTTTATATTGTGCAAGGGCAAGTACAGGATAGTACCCGCTTGAAAATGATAGGCATGCAAAACGGCATTACCTATACCCCTGAGCAAGTAACAGTATATACTACCGTTGGCGGCACCCCGTTTTTGGATATGAACTATACAGTATTTGGCGAAGTAGTAAGCGGAATGGAAGTAATTGATGCAATAGCTGCAGTACAAACAATGCCCGGCGATCGTCCTATAAAAGACGTTAAGTTTACTATTACGCTGGTAAAAGAATAAACCTTACATGGTAAAACACTTCATATATATATTGGCACTATTGTGCGTGCAGGCAATAACTGCAACAGCACAACAAACCGTTGTGAGCGGACGTGTTACGGATGCAGCTACGGGCGAGGCCATGCCTTATGTGAACGTTGTTTTTAAAGGTACTACTATTGGTGCAAGCACCAATTTTGATGGCTATTACAGTATTTCTACCGCAGCAAAGGTAGATTCTGTAATAGTCTCATTTATGGGCTACGATGTGATTGTAAAGCCCATTAAAAGAGGTGTTACACAAACGGTAGACTTCCAGCTTGAAGAAACCATTTCAGAAGTATCGGAAGTGGTGGTTACCCCCGGTGAAAATCCTGCAAATAAGATTATACGCAGGGTGGACGAACGCAGGGATTTTAATGAGTTTAAATCGCTGGAGGCTTATCAATACGAGAGCTTCACCAAAATACAATTAGCGGTTGATAACCTTTCAGAAAAATTTAAGAACAAAAAAATGGCTCAGCCCATTTTACCCTTGTTCGATACGGTTGCCCACCTTTCAGAGGGCGGCAAACCCATTTTGCCTGTGTTTATCTCTGAAAGCTTATCGGATTATTACGTACTTATGAAACCCTACCACACCCGCGAGTATATAAAAGCTACAAAAGTGGTGGGCGTTGGTGTAACGGATGGTAGCCTTACCTCGCAAATCATAGGTTCCAGCTTTCAGCAGTATAATTTTTACGATAACTGGGTAAACATACTTGATAAGAACTTTATATCACCCATAGCAGGTTCGGCATTAATGTATTATGTATTTACTATACGTGATACGGTGGAGATTGAGGGGAAACCCTGCTACGAGTTACAGGTGAACCCCAAACGGGAAGGCGATTTGGCTTTTACCGGTAAAATTTGGATACAAGATTCAACCTATGCTTTAAAGCGGGTAATGCTTGAAATAAGCAGCAAGGCTAACCTTAATTTTATTGATAAGCTGAAAATACAGCAAGAGCTTGAGATGACAAGCGCAGGCCCTTGGCTGCCATCAAAAACAAGGGTGCTGATAAACATACAAGAGATTAGCGAGAATACCCCCGGCATGGTGGCGTTGTTCTATACTTCTAACAAGGACTTTGTGGTGAACCAACCCAAGCCTGTGAAGTTTTACGAAAACAGGCTGGAAGTAGCCGAAGATGCCACTCAGTTTGACGACCAGTTTTGGAATGAAAATCGTCACGAGAAAATAAGTGAAAGCGAGAAGCGAGTGTATAAAATGGTGGATACCCTACGCAACCTGCCTGCCGTGAAAACGTGGATAGAATACGTGGATATTGCCATTAACGGCTTTAAAGATTTTGGCAAGGTAGAGATAGGCCCTTATGCCTTGTTTTACGGATATAACAACCTTGAAGGAAACCGTTTCAGAGTTGGGTTTAAAACCAACGAATATTTTAGTAAGAAGTGGACGCTGCGCGGATACGGTGCTTATGGTACTTTGGATGGGCGATTTAAATATAGTGGGCAGGTAGAAAGGATTTTATCACGCAGGCGGTGGACGATATTGGGAGTAAAGTATAAGAATGATGTAGAACAGATTGGGGTGAGTGATCAAGATTACTCAACCAGCAATTTGTTTACCCAGTTATCGCTTTTTCAAGCCGACCAGTTGAACAGAACTGTTGAGTACAAAGCGTGGGCAAGCCGCGAACTGAAAAAGGGCATTACGGCTAAAATATCTGTGCAAAACAAATCGTACAGTTTTACCCCGATACGCAACTTTAATTTTGCGTATTATCAAAACCCCGAAGACCCCGTAAATTCATCCATTTCAACTGATTTTATCAACTCATCGGTTACGCTGGAAGCACGCATAGCCATGAAGGAGTTGTTTATTATTGACGGTAATGACCGCGTGAGCATAGGCAATGCTAATGCTCCCCGTTTTAAGTTTTTATATACCCGTGGGTTTAAAGATGTGCTGGGCGGCGGCTTTAACTATAACAAAGCAGAAGTAGAAATACGCCAGTACATTGTGTTTGGAACACTGGGGCAAGGCGATTATATATTTAGCGCAGGTAAGGTGTTTGACCCATTGCCTTATCCGTTGTTGTTTGTACAACGTGGTAACGAGGCTATTGTGAGCAGCCGCAGTGCCTACAACCTGATGAACTTTTTTGAGTTTGTAACCGATCAATATGTATCGATGAATTACGAACATCACTTTGAAGGGTTGCTAACCAACCGTTTGCCCTTAGTTAAAAAGTGGAAACTGCGCTTGTTTGCCACGGGTAAAGGGGTGTGGGGCTCAGTAACACCACAAAATTTAGCCATGCTGCCTAAAGTGGATATGAATGGCCGACCTGTATCAAGTTTTGGAGAAATTAACCGTGAACCCTATATAGAAGTAGGGTACGGGTTAGAAAACATATTCCGTGTACTTAGGGTTGATTTTGTACACCGTCTTACCCACCTAAACAACCCTACAGCACGTCCGTTCGGGGTTAAGTTCCAAGTACAACTATCGTTTTAATAAAGCCACCTACCCTGAGCCTGTCGAAGGGAGCCTGCCGGAGGGAGCTTGTCGAAGGGAGCTTGTCGAAGAAAGCTTGCCGAGGGTTACCTCACCACCACACGCTCTAATTGCGAAACCACATCTGGCGCAGTTTCTTTAGCAGTGAGCATATACAAACAATATCCGTTAAACAGCGGATGGTTGGGCAAACGCGTCAATAAATCCTCCACCGTTTTTTGGTAAATGGTTTCCCAAAATGCCTCTTGTTGGTCCTTTTCTGTTTTCCCTGATTCATTATATCTGGCCATGGCACCTTCGTATTTGCCCAATTCCAGCGTTTCGGCAATTTTCTTAGCATGCTCAAAATTCCCCGAAGCAAAAAACTTCGCCCAAAGCAAATTCAACAAATAAGGGTTTTTTACTGTGCTATCAGGTATTATGGGCAAGCCGTAGCCTTTTACACTTTGGTAATACTGTTTTTCATCGGCATTAAACTTCTTTTGCAGGCTTTGCGGGGCATAGCTCACCAAATTCAAAATATGGATGGTGGTAAGCCGCTCGTTGGTATCCATTTTGGTAAAATGCTCTTCAACAGCACTCAGTAAATAAAACTTACCTTTAAACAACTCAGCAAAAAAGCCCAGCATGGGAAGGGTTTTTTCAGGGTCGGTTTGCATTTTAGGTTGAGAAAAGAAGAGCAAGCCGTCAATTTCCCTGTCAGGCTCAAGCCCCTCGTAGCAGTAGTTTTGCCACACAAAAAAGCTATCAGGCACTGCAAACTTACGGGGAATGTATTTGTAGGTACTTACGGTTATCGTTTGCCCGAAAGTGGTTTTTTGGCCGTTGGTATTATCTGTAACGGTAATTTCTATTTCATATTCACCCTCTTTGGCATCTGCGGTAAATTCGTAGTTCAGTACTGTTTCGCACAAAAACACCGCCGATGTATCGTTCACTACCTTAGTAAGTCCTTTAACGTTTTTGCGGTCAAGCAAAACAACAGCATCCTTTTTAATGGTTAAGTTATAAGTGATATTAGCTTTCTTCTTGGCATCCGTACCAAAGCCGCTAATCAGGGGCAGCATATAAAATGCCTGCCTTTTATAAACGTGGGTAGTTTGTGGTATGGCTCCCAACGGAACTTCTGCGTTACTCTTGTACCAGCGGTCGAAAAAATTAGCAAAGGAAGTAACTGCCAACCGCCCTTCAATGGCAAGCAGGGGTGTAATACACAACACCAGAAACAATACAAACAGCGTTTTTTTTGCCATCATTACTATTCTTTTTGGCCTTTTATGGCTTTTTCGTAATCGGGGTGTTTTAGCAAATCGCCGTAATCATCCGGCCATTTCTTGCTCAAAAACACCTTCCAGTACACGGCTTTGCTCATACTGTCCCAGTGTATCAGCGATTTTTTGTATTGCCATGTCTGAAACCCGTTTAGATATACAAAGAATGCGCCAAGCACCAAAAACGTTGCACCCGTCCATTTACGTTGCAATGCCCACGTAAACAATGAGGCCAGCGGGAGTGCCATCGCTCCGTAAATATCAATCATGGGGCGGGAGCCGAAACTGCCGCCATACCACCACGACCACCAGCTATATACGCACCAAACAAAAATGGGCAACATCACCCACAAGCCCAACGTCCATTCTTTTGAGTATTTTTTTATAACGAATAAACCCGCGGTAGCCAACGCCATTACCGGGGTGTATAACCACCAGCCTTTGCGGTAACTGAACAATCCGTTTAGTATGTGTGATTTGGTGAAGAAAAACCCTTCTTCGCCGTAGGTATAAAACATCCATTTGCCGCTCATGTATTTCCAGTACAGCAGTTGGGGCAACAATGCCAGAAAAGCACAGGCACAGGCCAGCAACACCAAGTACCAACGGGTTTTTACCAGTTGCAGTTTTTGCAGCAAGCTATCTTTTGAGTGTACATTGTACAAAACGGGTAGCAATGCCAGCAGCACATTTAGCGGCCTTGCAAGGGTAATAGTGCCCATTACCAAACCCAACAAAACGGTGTTGCCCACTGCGGGGTTTTGGTGCCATTTTATGGTGAGGTACAACAAGCAAATGATGAGAAAGAAATTGTACACGTGGCTCATCGGCCCTTCTGAAAGGGTGTAGTACAGCAAATTGGTTCCGGCGGCAATCAACACCAGCGTGATAGCGGTAACTTTATCGCTGTGATACATCAGCAGCAGTTTACGCAACAACCACAAACCGGCCAACCCGTAGAACATACTGCCCAAGATGATGAAAAAGAAATAATGGGCATTTGCCCCATCGGCGGCATGACCCAACGGTTTTGCCGTTGCGTGTGCCATTAAGAAAAAGGGGAGGTGCAGGTAGCTTACGCCCATGCTCATGCGTATGATACGCCCCGGCCTTTGGGGCGACTCCACACTCCACCAGTAATACATATTTTTCCTTGCCGAGTCGCTGTTCAGCGTAATATCGTCCTCAATAAATACAGCCGGTAAATAGGCATAGTACGAGGTCATATCGTGGCGTAAGGCATCCTGTTTCAGCCACTCTTTGCCGTTCATAAACAGCAAAACATACAATACTACTATCAGCCAAAAGGCGGTTAAACTGTATAGGGTTTTTTGGGGCATTAGTGTCGGGTCATTATCAGGTATTCTCCGGCATTGGCAAGGCGGAAACCCTTGCGGCCTGCTATTTCAAATATATACCTTTCAGCGGCAGTTGCCCTATATTTAGGGTGTATAAAAATAATATCGGGAGCAAAAGCGGCAAAAAACGCATCCACCTGTTGTGGTGTAGGTTTAGGCAGCTCTTGGTTGGGGTTTTCAGACAGTTTCAATATATCCCGCATCACAGGGTCGATAAGGTACAGTTGTTTCACCTTACTTGACAAGCGGGCGGTATAACCCCCAATCATCTTCTTATCAAAAATGGTTTGAAAATAGAGCATATCAGAGTTGTTAAGCCCTATTTGGGTAAACCCGTCGCGAAGTCCCGCAGGGATGGGCAGTACCACATCGCCTTTCATGGGTTTTAACTCGTACACCTCTTTGGGGATACTTTGTTTATCAATAGTTTGATAAGGGTTGGGTTTAAACTCAATAAACAATACTGCCAGCAATGCTATTGAAACCGCTGTAACGACCTGTTTCTTGATGGAATTATTGAAGTACCACAACACCACAATAGGGAACAACAGGCTAAACAGCACAAATATGCGGGTGATTACGCGCACATTGTTTACAAACGGAATGTAATGGATAAGAGCAGTAGGCAGGTAGAACAAAAAATGTCCCAATACCTTAAGTACAGGCAAACTAAGCATTACAAACAGTAGTGATAGCCATGCAAAGGTTTTTACTTCAGTCGGGGTGCTGTTTTCTTGTTTGCGAGCGATAAATACAGTGGCTACTGTAAAGGCAATGAACGAAAAACCGAGGAAGAAATAGTTTTCCTGATAGGCAGGAATTTCAAGCCCTACGCTACCCAATAGGTTGGTAACCCACGGGCTGTAAACAGGCAAAAAATAGGCAGCTAAATCGCCTCCCCAAAAGAAGGCTCCTTTGTCGTCCCAACCCATCGCATCTAAAAGGCTTACTGCTGTGCTGGCAATACCGGTAATAAGGGCAATCAGTAACCAAGGGCGTAGCTTTTTAAAATCAATGCGCCACGGCTGTACGTAATGCTTAATAACAATATAAAAGCCTGAGAAGTAGAGCAGGAAAAACGTTAAATAGTACTCTGAAAGTGCAGTAACAATGCCCAGCAGCAAGCAATACACCAGTTTTTTGTAGCTGGCAATGGCGGGCAAAAACCTTCGGCCTTCAAACGTGAATACATCAATAAAATGGTAGATATAAAACGGCATGGTTGCTGTAAGCGCAAACCAGTGGTGGTCTTGCAGCTTTATCATTTTCCATGGCGAAAAGGCAAAAATAAACCCCGCCAGCAACGCCGCCCAATAGTTGGGCACAAAGCGGTAACAAAGCAACGCCGCTCCCAAGCCCGAAAGAATGAAGGAGAGCCACAGCCCTACGTTTAACCCTACGGTGTTATCATCAAACAACAGGCAAAACGCCCCCATGATAAAATTGTGCGAATTCATGGTCATGCTGAACCCTGCGGGGTGCATTTCCATGTCGTTGTGCAGCGGACTTTGGCCTGCGGTTACTTTTTTTTCAAACAGGTAGATGTTGTTATAAAACACAGGCACATCGCTTTGCATATCTAAGCGGCCTATGAGATACCTATCAGGCTGCAGCATGATATTGCCTGTATATAACAAGTACACGGCAGCAAATACAAGCATTGCGGCAAGCCACTTAAGGTTTTTGGTGAGAAACTCTTTCAAGCGCGGGTGATTTGCTGCCAAAAATACTTAAAATAACGTGAGTTAGGGTTTGGAGAATCGAAACCCTTATGGATAGGGGCGGGGAAGTTGTGTGTACTTTTCTTAAAAGACAGGTTGAAACCTGTCTCTATTGTGATTACTCCATGCGGCGGACTTAAGTCCGCCGCATGGAGTAATCGCGACAACATGGGATTTCAATCCCGTGAAATTGAAGCTGATTTTTGTATGTCGGTATTTATCCCGACGGGCATAAAGCCCGCCGCTGTTGCGGTGTTTTCCACCCCCTGCCCCCGCCTGCTGGGGATATTGAACGTTGTGCGGATGTTCAGTATTCGATGAAATGGTGGGTTAGGGTTGTGTGCTTTTTTAAAAGACAGGTTGAAACCTATCTCTATTGCGATTACCCAAGAGCGGCGGACTTAAGTCCGCCGCTCTTGGGTAATCGCGACAGCACGGGATTTCAATCCCGTGAAATTGAAATTGTACTTACCCGACGGGCATAAAGCCCGCCGCTGTTGTGGGGCATCGTTCGGAATGGTTTTAAACCATTCCAAACGTTATACCAAAAAGACCCGAATTTTATATTCAGGAGGATGGGTTTAAACTATTCGCTTTTTACCTGTGTGGCGCGTACGGGTGGTTTTTCGCTTACTCCAACAATCTCGCCTTGTACCACATCAATGTGCATGGCTTGGGGTTCTTTGGGCAAACCGGGCATACGCATCATTTCTCCGCAAACAGCCACAACAAAACCCGCTCCAGTGTTTATTACCAAGTCTTCTACAAACAAGGTAAAATCTTTCACATCCGAAGGTTCATCGGCATTGCTGCTAAAGGTGTATTGGGTTTTGGCAATACAAACGGGCAGGTTGTTTAGCCCCATTTCGTTTATCTTTTTCAGGGCGGTTTGGGCTTTTTTGCTCAATGAAACGCCTTTGCCTTTGTAAATGGTAGTTACAATGTTGTTTAGCTTGGTTTCGATACTGTCCTCAAGCGAGTAGGTATGTTGTATCGGTTTTGAGGGGTTGTTTTCAGCCTCGCTCACTACCAGTTTGGCAAGTTCTTCTACCCCTGCGCTACCGTCGCCAAAGCCGCTGTGGGTGGCACATTTGGCACCGCGCTCGGCACACCAGTTGGCTATGTAGCTTATTTCATCATCGGTATCAGAAGGGTGGCGGTTAATTGCCACCACTACCGTTTGCCCGAAGGACTTTAAAATATCCAAGTGCCTTTCCAGATTGTGCATTCCCTTTTGCAGGGCACTCATGTTAGGCAGCTTCAACTCTTTTTCGTTAGCACCGCCGTGCAGTTTCAGCGATAGGGTAGTGGCTACCAGCACACTTAGTGCGGGTTGCAAGCCTGCGGTGCGGCATTTTATGTTCAAAAACTTTTCAGCACCTAAATCGCTCCCGAAACCGGCTTCGGTTACCGCGTAATCGCCCAGTTGCAAAGCCATTTTAGTGGCAATAATGCTATTGCAACCGTGGGCAATGTTGGCAAACGGGCCACCGTGTATAAATGCAGCCCCGCCGTCCACATCCTGCACCAAGTTGGGCATCAGCGCATCGCGAAGCAAGGCCACAATAGCCCCGCCTACGTTCAAATCACGCACATACATCGGCTTTTTATCGTTGGTATAGCCCACCAAAATATTGTCGATGCGGCGGCGTAAATCGTCCAAATCTTTCGATAGGCAAAAAATGGCCATAATCTCGCTGGCGGGCGTAATGTCAAACCCTGTTTCAGTAGGGATTCCGTTGCCGTCAAGCCCTGTGATAATATTCCGAAGGCTGCGGTCGTTCACATCCAGCACCCGTTTCCAAACCACTTGGCGCAAACCGTTAGCAGCTCCTTTGTTAAAGTAGTTGTGGTTATCTACCAGTGCAGCTAATGTGTTGTTAGCACAGGTGATGGCATGAAAATCACCATTAAAATGCAGGTTAATGTCGTCAGAAGGCTCAACAGTTACATAACCGCCCCCTGTGGCTCCGCCTTTCATACCGAAGCAAGGTCCTAACGAGGGTTCACGCAGAGCCAGCACACTTTTTTTACCGATGCGGTTTAAGCCCATGCTCAACGCAACTGAGGTGGTGGTTTTGCCCACCCCTGCTTTGTTGGGACTAATGGCGGTAACCAAAATCAGTTTGCCTTGTTTTATTTTGGCTTCGTCCCATTGGGGTGAAACTTTGGCTTTATAGTGTCCGTAGGGAATTAATTGCTCTTCAGTAATGCCCACACGGGCGGCTACTTCCTGTATTTTTTTCATGCAGAACGAAATTAGGGAAAATAAGGCAAGTTGGGATGAGTTTGTAATAGGTCTTAGAGTAAATATCCTGAATATAAAATTCAGGGCTTTGAAGGGTAGCGTAGCGAATGATTTTAAACCATTCGCTACGCATCTACCCAATAGTGGCGGTCTTTACGCCCGTCACAACAGTTGTATATTGTGTAAAATTCTTACTGTAAGATTATAAGAGTAATGGCAGAGGAGGATTACTTCACTTCTTCGTAGTCCACGTATTCGCCCATACCGTCTGATTTGTGTTTACCGTTATCAGGGCCTTTGATGATTTTAATTTTGCCGTCTTTCTCCTCTTTTTGCTGCTGGTTATTGGTGTGGTAATGGTAGTTTTTAATTACCACGTTGGTTTGGAATAACCCACGCAAAAAACGGATAACGAAGTAAAACAGTATCAGGTATAATATGAACTTAAACATAGTATGCTGCTATTTAGCTTGGGGCAAATATAATCATTAATGCCCGTAGCCATTAAAAACAAACGGATGAACGGTTATTTTAAGCAGACTAATACAGCCATACTTTTTTTACAGGTATTGCGGCAATTTGAAACTGAACTCCTTTTTGCGTTAACCAGCTTTGCAAATCATTGGCAGGCATGGTGTACAAGCTGTCAAATATTTCAAACGTATCAATATACAGGGTATCCATCTCCGCTTCATATTCAACAGGCCTGCCAACGCTATTTTCGAGTTGTTTTAGTAATCCACTCAACGGGTAATAACTTTTTGATGAAGGGTCGTTCCAATCAATAGCAGTGTTGTTCATTAAATACTGCTCATTGGTAACCGTTGCGGTTAATACTGTTGTATTAATTATGGTATCGCGCCACTTTATATCAAAAGTACTCCCAATAGAATTTAATATCTCTGTTTTTGCAGCCTCAAGTGTATAGCCGCTATTTCTTGAAAAAATAATATCAAAGCAAGCAGAGTCATTAACTTTTGAGTGATTTATCACTCTCACAGGACTTGAAAGGTTCATCAATAAAGAAAATATTTTTGGTATGCCTGCATTTATAATAGTAATCCCAACACTGTTGTTGAAATCTCGCCAGCCGCTACCACCACCTTGTGGCATCACAGTGGGTCTTATAATATGTTGGTAGGGTACAAGCGTTCGGTTGGGCGTGCTAAAATTAGCAGTAAACACAGGGTCGTCGCCACCGCTCCAGGCACCAAAAAGCCTTGTGGCGGTTGTCTGTTTTTTCTTTTCGGGTATATAACCCCCATTTACAATGGATGATAACAGCGTGGTGTCCACGTTTTCAGGTCTTCCGTCGTAGATAACAATACCGTTCTTATCTATGATAACAGTGCGGGGAATTCCTTGCACGTGATAAGCTTTGTGCATATTTTTTGCTGTATCGCAAGCTATCCAGCCGTTTATCTTTCGTTTATTAAGAAACTTTTCGATTTTTTCTTTCGGCTCGTCGGTTATTGAGACAAAGAGTACCGAGTCGGCAAAATGCGATTGCAGTTCGTTTAAATGTTTCACATTGGCTAAGCATGGCGAACACCAAGTGGCCCAAAACTCAAGCACGACGGTTTTACCGTCAAAATATTCAGCAGTAGCACTTTTAACCGGGCTTTGCAAAAGAGCGTTAAAAGTTAATAGCGGATAGGTATTGTTTAGCAGCTCGGTTTGCGGAAATACCGTTGATGAAATAAAAAGCAGGGGGATAAGTAGTATGTTTTTCATGCCTCAAACAACGGCGTAAAAAAGCTGCTTAAAGGAATGAAAACAGTAGGAAAAGTGATGTAAAAAAGAATTAGTACTCGAGTTTTTAGCGCAGTAGGCGGGCTATTTTGGCTGCCTGACTGCGGTTTTGGATATTGGTTTTTTGGTAAATGCGGCTCACGTGGCTTTTCACTGTACTCAACTCTATATTCAGTTTTTCAGCTATTTCTTTATTGCTCAGTCCATCATCAACCAACAGTAATATTTGCTTTTCTTTGATAGTAAGCATTGAAATTATGTCGGCTTCGTTTTCTATGGGTAGTTGATTGCCGGTTGGTTGTTTCAGCTTTCTGTATAGATAAACATTAATCCCTACTGAAACCAACAACAGAATCAATGTTATAATAAACCATACAATATAGCTGCTGCTGGTTGGCTGTTTCCCGTTTTCATTAAACTGAACTTTGCTTATTAGCTTTTCAAACTGTGCAGGATAAGGCGATTGGGGCAATTCCTTTTTCAAGCGCGATAAAAATGCCTCAAAAAAGTCTTTGTTTGCGGCATATCCCTCTTCCCTCAAAAGCATTGTAGCAACTAAGGTTGATAGTAAAATCGACGAGCTATCGGCAAAGCCTCTATAATTTTTTAACAGCTTATTTCTTAATAGGGTGAGTTTCTCCTCGCTGGTACTATCGTTATTAAATCGGTAAAACTCCCGTTCCCACCCCTTTAACGTTGAAAGGCCATTGCCTTCGGGCATACCACTTGTTTCAAAGTCAGGGAAGCTTGTACAAATGTCGTAACAGGTAATGTGTACTACCGATGCGTTATTCAGTATCAGCAACACAAAATTCTCGTTTTCACCTACAGACATATAGGCGTTAATATCCTTTTCGGGGGTAAAGTACAAGCGATAGAAACGTTTATCGGCGGGTAAAAAATCACCCGATATTTCAAAAGCCCCGGTACTATCAAGTTCAGACTGTGCTACAATCAAACGGCTTGAGATACCTGAAATGTTACCAATATCATCAATAGCCGCAAGGTAAACGCGCGGGTAATAACATTTTGCTACACCGGGTACTTGCCCTGTAATAACAAAAGCCCCCAATAGCTTGGGGGCCGTTGCCAATATTGTGGAAGCAATAATTGCTATGATGCTTCTTAAAAACATCTTACCTGCTCAAGAACATCGATTTTTCTTTGTAGAACTGGCGGAACACAGGGTCGTTCAAATCTTTGATAAACAAGATTGCTTCACCTGTTGATTTCATTTCAGGTCCAAGTTCTTTGTTCACGTTGGGGAATTTATCAAACGAGAATACGGGTTGTTTAATAGCAAACCCTTCCAGTTTCTCCTCAAACGTAAAATCTTTCAGTTTATTTACGCCCAACATTACTTTGGTGGCAATGTTAACGTAAGGTATTTGGTAGGCTTTGCAGATAAAGGGCACGGTACGAGATGCACGTGGGTTGGCTTCAATCACATACACTTTTTCGTTTTTAATGGCAAACTGTATGTTTAGCAAGCCCTTTACGTTAAGAGCCATCGCCAGTTTTTTGCTGTATTCCTCCATTTTATCCTTCACGGCTTGTGAAAGATTAAACGGTGGCAACACGGCTGATGAATCGCCGCTATGGATACCCGCAGGCTCAATATGCTCCATCATACCTACAATATGCACATCTTCCCCGTCGCAAATGCTATCGGTTTCGGCTTCCTCGGCACGGTCAAGAAAATGGTCAATCAACACACGGTTGCCGGGCAAATCGCCCAACAAGCCGATTACTGCATTTTCCAACTCCTCGTCGTTGATTACAATTTTCATCCCTTGTCCGCCCAACACATAGCTGGGGCGAACCAACACAGGGTAACCCACACGGTGGGCAATTTCAATGGCTTCATCAGCATCAATTGCCACGCCGTAATCAGGGTAGGGGATGTCCAGTTCTTTCAACAAGTCTGAGAAACGTCCCCTGTCTTCGGCAATATCCATGTTGTCATACGATGTGCCGATGATTTTTATTCCTTTTTCGTGTAGTTTTTCTGATAGTTTCAATGCGGTTTGGCCGCCCAACTGCACAATCACCCCTTCGGGTTTCTCCATCTCAATCAGCTCTATCAAATGTTCCCAAAATACCGGTTCAAAGTATAGCTTATCCGCCATATCAAAGTCGGTAGAAACGGTTTCAGGGTTACAGTTCATCATTATCGCTTCGTAGCCGCATTCTTTAGCAGCCAACAAACCGTGCACACAGCTGTAGTCAAACTCAATACCTTGACCGATACGGTTAGGACCTGAACCTAAAACAACTATTTTCTTTTTATCGCTTACTACTGATTCGTTTTCACCATCAAACGTTGAGTAGAAATAGTTGGTACTGCTTGGGAACTCAGCCGAGCAGGTATCTACCATTTTGTACACACGCTTAATGCCTAATTCTTTACGTTTTTCATACACCTCATCTTCGGTGCAGTTTTTTATCAGGTAAGCTATTTGTGCATCGCTGTAGCCTTTTTGTTTGGCTTCCAGCAGCAACTCGCGGGGGATATTACCCAAGCTAAAGAGGCGTATTTCGTTATCGGTTTTTACCAAGTCTTGTATTTGGTTCAAGAACCAACGGTCAATCTGGGTAATTTTTTGGATGGTGGTAATAGGTACACCAAGTGCCAACGCGTCTTTTATGTAGAATAACCTATCCCACGATGGAACTTCAAGCTTCGCGATAATTTTTTCAAGGTTGGTCTCGTGCAAACCATCGGCGCCCAAGCCTATTTTGCGTATTTCAAGCGACTGACAGGCTTTTTGCAACGCTTCTTGGAAGCTGCGGCCTATTGCCATTACCTCACCTACTGATTTCATCTGCAAACCAAGGCGGGTATCAGCCTCGCGGAATTTATCAAAGTTCCAACGGGGTATTTTTACAATTACATAGTCAATGGCAGGTTCAAAAAACGCCGAAGTGGTTTTGGTTACCGGGTTTTTCAACTCATCAAGCGTGTAACCGATGGCTAGTTTGGAGGCTATTTTAGCAATGGGGTAACCGGTTGCTTTTGATGCAAGGGCTGATGAACGTGATACACGCGGGTTTATTTCTACCGAAATAATGGCCTCGTCTTCAGGGTTCACCGCAAACTGTACGTTACAACCGCCTGCAAATGTGCCGATTGAGCGCATCATTTTAAAGGCCATGTTACGCATCTCTTGGAAACAAGTATCACTCAAAGTCATTGCAGGCGCTATGGTGATGCTGTCTCCGGTATGAATGCCCATTGGGTCAAAGTTCTCAATGGTACATATTACTGCAATGTTGTCGTTTTTATCGCGCAGCAACTCCAACTCGTATTCTTTCCACCCGAAAACTGCTTTTTCAACCAGTACTTCGTGGGTAGGAGAGGCTTGCAAACCGCGGCTAAGCGCAGCATCAAATTCTTCTTTTTTCCAAACAAAACCACCGCCTGTACCTCCCAATGTATATGAGGGACGGATAACCAGCGGGAAGCCTATTTCTTGGGCAATTTCTTTACCTTCAAGGAATGAGTTAGCTACTTTAGAAGGGGCGATACCAATGCCTAAATCCACCATTAACTGACGGAATTGTTCGCGGTTTTCGGTTTTTTCAATCGCGGCAATGTCAACACCTATGATGCGTACATTGTATTTTTCCCAAAGACCGATTTCATCAGCTTCTTTACACAAGTTAAGTGCTGTTTGCCCACCCATAGTAGGCAGTACACAATCTATCTGGCGTTCTTTTAAGATTTGTTCTATCGACTGAACGGTAAGGGGCAACAAATACACATTGTCGGCCGTTACGGGGTCAGTCATAATAGTTGCAGGGTTTGAGTTGATAAGGGTAACTTCAATCCCTTCTTCTTTTAACGAACGTGCAGCTTGGCTGCCTGAGTAATCGAATTCGCACGCCTGACCAATGATAATGGGGCCGCTTCCGATAATAAGTACTGATTTAATTGAGGGGTCTTTGGGCATAGTGGAGTAGTAGGTGTGTTACCTAAAAAATTGGGCGAAGATAAATAAGAAAGTTTATAGTGCTGAAATTTTTTAAGACTATAAACTGTGTAGTTCAATTGCCTTATCGTTTTCGTGGCGCACCTCGTTGGCCTTTGCTACAATACTTTGCACCACTTCGTCCAGCTTTTTCGAAGTAATTTCCATCATCTGCAGCACATTAATGTTCTCAGGCACAGCAGGGTCTTGTTTGTTAAACAACGCCATTAATCCCATTAAGGTGCTTAGCGGCCCTCTCACCTCGTGCGATTGCATCCATGCAATTTCAAGCAAGCGTTTGTTTTGTTCAGCTATAAACAATTCATTTTTCTTGCGTTGGGTTATTTCCTTGGCAAAACAGCCGGCCCCAATAATCTCGTTTTCCTCATTGTAAATTGTGTTAAAATTTACTTCATAATACACAACCTTTGCATCAGGCATTATGTACTTATCCTCAACTGAAAACGATTCACCATTAAAAGCCCTTTCATAATAAGTCCTCCAAATTGCCGCACGGTTATCGGGCAAATGTTCAAAAACTGCTTTTTCGCCCACCTTAGCGTTTCTGCCAAGCAAATTGGTAATAAACTTGGTGTATGCATTGTTTATGGCCATTAGCTCAAAAGAGGTATTCACCGACCATATTATGTCTTCAGTATTGTTTATCAGCGCATTAAGATTGTTTTTAGTGCGCGAAATTTCTTCACGCATCAAGTGCGTGTGGGTAACATCGGCAAAATAAATGGCAAGCCCGTTAGGGTTGGGGTATGCAGTACACAAATACCAGTTTTTTGCCCCGGGATATTGGCTTTCAAAGCTCACACTTTCATTATCATGGGCGGCTTTTGTAAGCATCGTATAAAAATTGGTTTCTAATAGTTTGGGGTAAATTTCCCAAATTATTCTACCTATTAAATCGTCTTTTTTCCGCTGTGTAATCTCTTGGAAAATCTTGTTTGCATACGTAATACGCCACTGTTTATCAACAGTTACAAAACCATCGGTAATGCTGTCCAATATTTTGGTGACACTTTGTGCATACTCAGTAAATTTTTGTTCAGATTCACGCAACTGTGTAATATCTGTTGCAACCCCATGTATCTCGGTGGGTTGTTTGTTCTCGTCAAATTTTACAACAGATTTATCGTATAGGGTTTTAGTTATACCGCTTTTATTAGTTATCCGGTATTCGGTCTCTGCAAAACCGTCTTCAAACAGCTTTTTGAAGGCACTTTCCATTCTCTCTCTATCCGCATCGTTCATTAGCGAAAACCAAAGAGTTTTATCAGCATAAAACTCTTCAGGGTTGTAGCCATACACTTTTTTGCAAGCCTCACTAATGTATATGAGGCTAAAATCATTAGCATTACACGACCACACAACATCATTTACACTGCTTAATATCTCATCAAGTTGTTTTTTAAACTCAATAAGTTCAGCATTCAACTGTATTATTTTTTGTTGTGCCATTATCTTCTCATGCACATTAATAGCAAGCACCATGCGGCCTTTGCGGTTGCCAAAAATTGTTGGGGCTGAGTACACGTTTACATAAAATACATCTCCTGATTTGCGGCGGTGTTTAAAGGTTCCGCTGTTAGATATGTCGTCGCTAAGTGATGCAATTTGCCGTTCAAGCATGGGCCAGTCCTCGGGCGGCCTTATGTTACGTAAATTAAGTTCTAAAAACTCGGCTCGGCTATATCCGTAAGAGGCAAGTGCTGCTTTGTTCACAGCCAAAAAGGTGAGGTTCTCAAGGTCGTACACCCACATAGGGTTAGGGTTATCCTCAAAAAGGCTGCGGTATTGTTTTTCAAGGGCCGCCAATTTGCTTATTGTACTGCGCGTGTAAAGGTAAAGGCAAAGCCCTGTAAGCAATACGTACGAGAGACCTTTAACGATGTTTATGTAAAAAATTAAAGATTTGCTAAGATGTTTGGTCTCAATAAACATGTCAACAAGTGAGTCTCCTGCTACAATCCATATAAAGCCTACTATAATATAGGCAACAGTTATCTTAGTTGCTGTGTATGTATTCATAGCATTAGTTAATTTAACCCCCTTCAAAACAAATTTAATAAAAAAAGGTAATAAAAAGCTGGTGAAAATTTTTAAAAATTCATAATTTCGACAAAATGAATTTTTGACAGTAATAATCAGATTTTCAGATACTTGCTTGTTTTATGCTTGCCGCGCATGCGATTTTTTTTCATTTGAGCGTAGAAATGAACTATTAACTTCGCTGAAAATTTAGCAGAAAACAACCCCTATTAAATTAAATACAGTTATAATTAATGCAAAACCTTAGTAATGAAAGTTTAATGCAAGCTTTGGTTAAAAACAAAGCTATCCTTCAATCCACTGTTTGAAACCGTTTGAAGTTTCTTGGCTGATGGTAATCTCGTCTGCACAATGGGCTATTTTTAACAGCAGTTTGCCTTTATACGAGGGTCTGAATTTTTGTATTGCGGTAATATTGATGAGGTATTGGCGGTTCACCCGGTAAAACTCATTTCGGGGCAGCATACTTTCCAATTCGGTAAGCGTATAATCCACCATAAAACGTTCGCCCTGTGTGTTTATAGCAAACACAATTTTATCGAGGGTATAAAAATAAGCGGTTTGTTTTGCAGTGAGGTACGTGAAATCGCTGCCCTTTTTCACCAATATGCGTGTTTTTGCGGCAGGTCTTTCCTCAAGCAGTGCTACATCTTCAGTAGCAGAGGGCGTGTTGATAATCAGGTATTTATTAAGGGTGATTCGCAACTGTTCGTTGGTTTGCTTATTTACCTCCCAGTTTTTTGCCAGAAACACCATTTCGTACACATGGGTAATGAATATTACGCAGATAACACAAATGAGGGTAACATTGGTAATAATATTCCAGTTGATGGAGTCGGTAGCCAAATAAGTGTACCACAGCCAGCACAGGCCAATAGTAAGAGGAACGGTATATAACAAGTTGGCCATAAACAGCGAGATGATTTTTTGGAACGGATTATTGAGCCAAGAATACATTCTGCGTAGTTTGAATAACAGGAAACGGTTGCCTTGCCAGATACAAAATGCAATGAAAATGAAGTAAAGATGCCCCAGCACAATTTCAGGGAAGCTATACAGCTCTAACCTTATTAAACCGCTGATATTGGGTATTACCAGCCCGAAAAAGGGTATCCCTATCAAACGGATGGTGGTGTCATTCAATTCCCCATCAATGGAGGGTTTGGGTAACAGGATTTCCGTCTTCAGTTCTTCAATATCCGTTTTCGGGGTATTTTTTTTCATTTTCGGATAAGCGCGGCTAAGTTTTGCAATTACAAATTACACTTTTTTATGCAGAACATTGAGATTAACCACCTTGCTGCTATAGTGGCGGCTTTATCAGCATTTATTATCGGCGGACTTTGGTACTCGCCTGTGTTGTTTGGCAATATTTGGATGCGGGAAGCGGGTTTAACTGCCGATGAGTTGAAGAAAGGGAACATGGCCAAAATTTTTGGGCTGTCATTCGTTTTATCATTGATAATGAGTTACAATCTTGCCGCTTTTCTTTCAGGCCCTGCTGATTTAGGTTGGGGTATTGCTGCCGGTGCATTGGCTGGTATTGGCTGGGTAGGGTTATCGTTTGGTGTTAACTACCTGTTCGAGCGCAAATCGTTCACTTTGTTCCTGATTAATGCAGGGTACAATGCCGTTACTTTTATGGTGATGGGTGCTATTATAGGTGTGTGGAAATAGTGCTTTGTATATGGGGCGGTCTCAAAAGCGGCAGGTTTTATACCTGTCGTACCAGCGGACATAAAGCCCGCCGTTGTTTCAAGGAGTCGTTCCGAATGGTTTTAAACCATTCGGAACGTTACTCCCAAGAGGCCTGAATTTTTACACTCAGACTAATTTAGCAGGCTATTAGTAAATTATCCTTGTTTCCTCACAATCAACCCGGCCATGGGTTGTGCGGTGGGCATCACTACAATATCGTTTACGTTCACATGCGGCGGGCGGCTGGCTATGTACCAAACAGCATCGGCAATATCATCGGCCACAAGGTTCTCAAAACCTTCATACACCTTTTTGGCGCGCTCCACATCCCCCTCAAACCGCACAATCGAAAATTCAGTTTCCACCGCTCCGGGGCATACCATAGATACCTTTACCGGGTATTTAGCCAAATCCAACCGCATACTGCGTGTTAAGGCATCCACAGCGTGTTTGCTTGCACAATACACATTACCCATGCTATACACCTCTTTACCCGCAATAGAGCTGATATTGATAATATGCCCCGTATTGCGGGCTATCATTTGTGGCAATACAGCCTTGCTCACATACAGCAGTCCCTTTATGTTCGTGTCAATCATGGTTTCCCAATGGTCAATGTTTCCGTCCTCAAAGGGGGCAAGCCCCATGGCAAGTCCTGCATTATTCACCAACAAGTCAATATTCTTCCACTCATCAGGCAAATTGCCAATGGCTTCATTCACTGCTGCGCGGTCGCGAACATCAAAATTAAGGGTATGTATTTGTGCATTGTGTTTGGCAACCAATTGGGCGGCAACATTTTCTAAACGGTCTTTACGACGACCTGTAAGTATAAGCCGGTAACCGTTTTGTGCCAGTATGTTTGCGCAGGCTTCACCTATGCCTGCTGTCGCGCCCGTAATTAATGCAGTTTTCATAAATAAGTAATAAACAATGGGGTGTAAAAAATTAAAAACCTTTTATTTGAATTGCGAAAATAAAGTGAAGAATTTTGTCGGACGAATAAGAATATACTTGACCTATGAACTTTACGGTAAAGAAGAACGAAAATTACTCCCTGATTAAACTTGAAGAAGCTGCGCTAAGTGCCGCCAATGTTGATGCGTTGAAGACTGAGTGTGCCAAGTTGGTGAAAACAACCCCCTTTTTAATTTTTAACGGAAAGGCACTTGCTACCATTGATAAAGAGCAAAAAAGTTTACTTTCATCCATTGATGCCTTGGCTAACAAGGCCGGCGGAAACATTATTCTTACTGAATTGAGTGATGAAAACGCAGAACTAATGGAAAAAGCAGGGATTAACAGCCTTCCGTCTGACGATGAAGCCATTGATTTTATTTTTATTGAGCAGATGGAAAATCAATTTGCCGATGAAGATGAAGAAGACGAGGATGATTTTTAATCAAGTCAACCCCGTATAAAACAAGAACGGCTGCCCTTGGGCAGCCGTTCTTGTTTTATTACAGCCACAAAAGATGCGAGTGGGTGTAATGAATCCAGATGTTTGTAATTGCAGCGGGTTGAAACCCACTGCTCTTATGATTACTTTCCGAAAAGTAATTTTAACAGAATAGGATTTTAACCCTATTCAAATAATAATATTTTTTATAGAGACAGCTTTAGTAAGCCACGTAAATTGAACATTACTTCTGCAATGCTACGTGCATCACATCGCGGATAGAGTTGTAGGTATCCAGCTGGTCGAGGTCCAAATCAGAGATGCTAAACCATTGCACCTGGGTAATGTTTTCTTCTTGTTGCGGGGTAAACTCTTCGGGGTGGTCGATATGCATAAAAAACCAATGGGTGGTTTTTAGCACTCTGCCGCCATCAAGTTGGTAGGTGTGGTACGATTTGGTGATAAAATCGCCCAGCTTAATGCTTTTTACGCCACATTCTTCTTTCACTTCACGCACTGCTGCACTTTCCAACTTTTCCTCGTCGTCTTTTTTGCCTTTGGGCAAATCCCACTTTCCTTGGCGCATTATCAGTAGCACATCGCCCTTATCATTCAGCACAACACCGCCTGCCGCCTGTATTTCTTTGTAGTATTTTTTAAAACGCTTGAAAGTGTCTTTTTCATCCACCGTAGGCACAAAAATTCCAAAATTGGCAAGCTGGCGGTCGCTATTTTCAAGCATCTCAACCGCCCGCATCAACGACTTATCATCGTCGTCCATCAGCCGCAGGTTTTTAAGCCTGAAGAGGTCTTCGCTATCATCGGAAATCACCAAAGGGTGTTCGTTAATAAATATCTTTATCATCAGGCTGAACGGAAAAGCACAAAACTAAATAAGCATCTTTTATGTAGTATTGCGACAGTTAGTTTGCAAATATTTTTGGTTTGGTATAGGTTTGCACCCATGGCTGCCAGCAAAACAGGTGCGAAAATAGCACAATACCTTTTAGAAATCAACGCCATCCAACTACGCCCAAATAAACCGTTTACTTGGGCATCTGGATGGAAGTCGCCCATCTACTGCGACAATCGCTTGTCGTTATCGCATCCCGACGTACGAACGTACATCAAGAAAAAACTTGCGAAAAAAATTAAAGAAACCTATCCCGATGTGGAAGCCATTGTGGGAGTAGCTACTGCCGGTATTGCCCCGGGCGCGTTGGTAGCTGATGTTCTCGATCTGCCGTTCGCATACATACGCCCCGAGCCTAAAAAGCACGGTCGCCAGAATATGATTGAAGGCGATTTGAAAACAGGCCAAAAAGTAGTGGTGGTTGAAGACCTTGTAAGTACAGGCGGGAGCAGCCTTAAAGCGGTTGAAGCCCTGCGCGATGCGGGTGTGAAAGTACTTGGGCTGGGCTGTATTTTTAGTTATGGGTTTGAATTGGCTGAGCAAAACTTTAAAAATGCTAAATGCAAATTCTTTTCACTGGCCGATTACCAAATATTGATTAAAACTGCCAAACAGGAAGGATATGTTGAACCTGCCGACCTTGACAGCTTGCGCAAATGGCGCGAGGCTCCCGATAAGTGGGGCGTGTAACACAAGCGTATAAACCTTATATGTAATAGGAATGGGGTTAAAACCCTATTCTGTTAAAACTACAATGGGCAAAGGGGCTTACGTCTCTTTGCCCATTGTAATTTTATAAGTAAAATTCCGAATGGTTTCAAACCATTCGGGACGAATCCTCGCAACAGCGGCGGGCTTTATGCCCGTCGTTATGCCCGTCGAAAAAGAATCGCTAAATAAAAATTACTTTTTACGGTCGATTACATAATCAACCAATTGTTGCAGACTGGTGCGGGCTTCGTTATCAGGAAACTTCGATAAAATTTCAAGCGCTTCCGCTTTGTATCGGTTCATCACCGTAGTAGCATATTCAATACCGCCGCTTTTGTGCACATAATCCACTACCTCTTTCACCTTGCGGATATTAGTGTTCTGGTTTTTAATAATGTACACCAGTTTCCGCTTCACATCATCAGGTGCATTATTTAAAGCATATATAAGGGGCAGGGTAAGTTTTTTTTCTTTTATATCAATGCCGGTAGGTTTTCCAATATCATCAGCACCGTAATCAAACAAATCGTCTTTAATCTGGAAGGCAATACCTATTTTCTCACCAAAATCGCGCATTTGCTCAATTTTTTCAGCATCATCAATCACACTCGCAGCACCAATAGCACAACACGAGGCAATTAGCGAAGCCGTTTTTTTGGTGATAATGTCAAAATAAATATCCTCTACCAAATTCAGTTTGCGGGCTTTTTCAATTTGCAGCAGTTCCCCCTCGCTCATCTTTTGCACGGCATCGCTCACAATTTCCAACAGATGAAAATCTTTATTGGTAACAGCCAGCAATAGCCCGCGACTAAGCAAATAATCACCTACTAAAACAGCTATCTTATTTTTCCAAAGGGCGTTGATGGAGAAAAAGCCCCTGCGTTGATACGAGTCGTCAACCACATCATCATGCACAAGCGTGGCCGTGTGCAATAGCTCTACAAGGGCAGCCCCTCTGTGGGTAGCCTCGCTAATCCCACCGTTCAACTTAGCCGTAAACAGTACAAACATTGGGCGCATTTGCTTACCCTTACGTTTCACTATATACGTCATAATGGTATCTAATAAAGATACCTTGCTTTTCATGCTCTGTCTGAATTTTGTTTCAAACACAGCAAGTTCTTGCTCAATGGGGGCCTTAATTTGGTCGAGGGTCGGTCTCACAAATATGCCGTGCAAGATAGGGGATATTTTCTATTTACTAACGCATCACTGCAACCACGCATCAAAATTAAAAGCCGGATTGTCTTTTACACTGCTAAGCAAGCACAGGAGGCACCGTTTTGCGTTTCTGTGCTAAATAGCGTAGGTTTGCTGCTTTTAAACCCATCTTGTATAGTATTATGACTACTGCTACCGTTCACAAAGCAAAAAGCATTGATAATAAGTTACCCCTTGTAATTATTGGTACTAAAAAAACCAAATGGGAAGATTTCGGTCTGGATAAAGGCGAAATAGCATTTGTTAAAGAAAAACTTAAAGGCGACGATAAAACCATAACGGTAAACAACCTTGGTCAACTTACATTTATTGTATTAGAGCCGGGTATGGATACCGATGCTAAGAACTTAGAAAAATACCGCCAGGCAGGGGCAAAAATTTGCACAGCACTAAATGCCAACAAAAAAGAAGCCGTTACTATTTCGGGCGATGTAAAAAACAAAGCCGTTTATTTAGCAATGGCAGAAGGGATGGCATTGGCCAATTACCAGTTTTTGAAATACCGCAAAGAAGCCGAAAAAGAAAAAAACAGCCTTACTACTATTAACATAGTTGCCGAGGGTGTAAAGGCCGACGATGCTGCCAACCTTAACACCGTTGTTGAGGCTACTTGCATTGCCCGCACATTGGTAAACGAGCCCCAATCATACCTTGATGCCGTGCAAATGGCAAAAGAGTTTGAAAAGCTGGGAAAAGAGGCCGGTATAAAAGTAGAAGTACTTACCAAAGCCAAAATAGAATCACTAAAATTTGGTGGTTTGTTAGCTGTAAATATGGGTAGCCAAACTCCGCCCACATTTACTATTATGGAGTACAAACCTGCCAAAGCAGTCAACAAAAACCCGATAATATTAGTAGGTAAAGGTGTTGTGTACGATACAGGCGGTTTAAGCTTGAAACCCACACCTAACAGCATGGACTACATGAAGAGCGATATGGGCGGTGCCGCAGTAGCAGCCTGCTCAATATATGCAGCCGCAAAAATGAAGTTGCCTGTACATATCATATCGTTAATACCTGCTACCGATAACCGCCCCGGCGAAAACGCGTACACCCCCGGTGATGTGATAACCATGCACAGTGGTTTGAATGTAGAGGTATTGAATACCGATGCCGAAGGCCGCATGATATTGGCCGATGCACTTTCGTACGCTAAAAAATTCAAGCCTGAATTGGTAATGGATTTTGCAACACTTACCGGTGCAGCAGCTGCAGCCATTGGCCCACAAGGTATTGTGTGCATGGGTACTGCCCCTGAGGTAACCAAAAAAGCCCTTAAAAACAGCGGTGATAACGTGTACGAGCGTTTGGTAGAGTTTCCGTTTTGGGATGAATACAAAGACCTTATTAAATCAGACATTGCCGAAATTAAAAACATCGGCGGTCCTATTGCCGGTGCCATCACCGCCGGAAAATTCCTTGAGTATTTTACCGATTACCCTTGGATGCACTTTGATATTGCCGGCGGTGCATTTTTGCACAGCGGCGACGGATACCGTGTGAAAAACGGAACCGGTATTGGTGTGCGTTTAGTGCTTGATTACTTAAGCAACTACGGCAGCAAAAAATAAACCGTAGTTTTAATCGTTTTTTAACTACCCTTATACATTATGAGCCAACCCCAACTACCCAAAATAGGCATCACGCTGGGCGACTATAACGGCATAGGTGTTGAAATTATATTAAAAGCCCTTGCCGATACTCGCTTGCTGCAATATTGCACGCCCATAGTTTTTGGTTCGGTTAAGGTAATATCGTTCTATCGCAAAACCCTTGAGATGAACGAGATAAACTTTAACTACATAAAATCGGCCGACCAAGTAAATGCCAAGCGCCTTAACTTGGTTACCTGCTGGGAAGAAGAAACCGAGATAAAACCCGGTATTCCTACAGAAACCGCAGGCGGGTATGCCTTTAAATCATTAGATGCTGCTGTTAAAGCGGCAAAAGATGGTTTGTTGGATGCTATTGTAACTGCCCCCATTGATAAAAATACCATTCAAAACCCCGATTTCCGTTTCCCCGGCCATACTGAATATTTAGCCGAGCAGTTTGGTGCTGAACAGCACATGATGCTGTTGGTGGGAGAGGAGCTAAGGGTAGGATTGGTTACGGGGCATGTACCTGTTAAAAACGTTTCGGCCAACTTATCTGTAGCCAAGATTGTAGAAAAACTGCACACCTTGCGCACCTGCTTACAAAACGATTTTTCGATACCCAAACCGCGTATAGCCGTATTGGCACTTAATCCGCATGCAGGCGACGGTGGTTTGATAGGCGACGAAGAAACCACCATTATAGCACCGGCCATTGAGCAGGCTAAAAACGAAGGCATTTTAGCTTTTGGCCCTTATGCTGCTGATGGTTTCTTTGCAGCCCGCCAACACCGTAAGTATGATGCGGTGCTTGCCATGTACCACGACCAAGGGCTTATTCCATTTAAATACATGGAAAAGGAATACGGAGTGAATTTTACAGCAGGATTACCCATAATCCGTACATCGCCCGACCACGGAACGGCGTACGATATTGCGGGTAAAAACCGCGCTGATGAAGGCTCTATGAGAGCCGCCATATACCTCGCGTTGGATTTATTGCGTACACGCCGCCACGAGAATGAAATCAGCCAAAATCCGTTAAAATTCATGCCGCTTAAAAAAGAGCGGTTCCGTATGGAGTTTTAAGCGGGCGATTGAGTTATAAAAAGCGGGATGTTTGCGGCACTTAAGCGGTGTCTAATTTTCAGCCCAGCCAACAAATAATTGTTAGCATTTTTTATTCTCATTCATTTACCGTATTTTTGCCGACTATTTTTGTGAAGCACTGATATGGCTGCCGGAGAAAAATATACGATAGACCTGCTGAAAATAAAGCACATAGCTGACGACTACAGGTTTGAAGTAAGTAATCGTTTTTTTGAGAGTTTTGAGGGGAGTACGATTAAAGAAGGCAACATTACTGTTAGCGTTTCGATTGAAAAAACTGCCAATACTTTCGACACACACATTACTGCCGAAGGAACTGTGAAGGTGGAATGCGATCGTTGCCTTAACCTGATTGATTTTCCGGTGAAGGGTGAACTTGAATTGGTGGTGAAGTTAATTGAAGGACACAAAGAAGACGAAGACGAAATAGTGTATATACCAATGGGTGAAGGCGTTTTTAATGCTACCCAGCACATATACGATTGTATATACCTTGCTTTGCCTATTCGCAAAACTTGTGAAGAAGCAGGCGTACCGGAAGGGTGCGACAGCAAGGTGATAGAAAAACTTACCCGTGTGGAATATGGCAACGACGATGACGAGGCCGGAGACCCACGGTGGGACAAATTGAAAGATTTACTTTAGTTTAAAGAAGATAAAACAATAGAACAATGGCACATCCTAAGCGCAAAATTTCGAAAACCCGCAGGGACAAAAGAAGGACACACCATAAATTGGATAGCAGGCCTATTTTTGTAGATCCTACCACCGGCGAAGCATCTTTGTACCACCGTGTAAACGTTGAAACCGGAATGTACAAAGGCGTTAAGGTGATGAAGGGTAAAAACGACGAATAAGGCCCGAAAGCAACATGCGGATTGGGATAGATATTATGGGTGGCGACTATGCCCCCCTTGAGGCCATTAAAGGCTGCATAAAAGCTGCTGCCGAACTACCCGGCACAGAATTGGTGTTAATTGGCGATAAAGACGCTGCCGCCCCTGTTTTTGAACAATTGGGCAGCAACATCAGCCAGTTTAATTTTGTACATGCCCCTGAAACCATCGGCATGTCAGAATCACCGGTAAAAGCAATCACCCAAAAGAAAGAATCTAGCATTGCAATCGGTTTTGGCTTATTAAAAGCCGGACAGATTGATGCTTTTGCCAGCGCAGGCAACACCGGTGCAATGATGGTGGGCGCTATGTATAGCGTTAAAACCATCGAAGGTATTATGCGCCCTGCTATTGGTACCATATTGCCTAAATATACAGGCGGTTTGGGCTATATGCTGGATGTGGGTGCCAATGCTGATTGCAAGCCCGATGTGCTTTTTCAATTTGGCCTGTTAGGCTCATTATACGCACAACACGTTTACAAAATCGAAAACCCCCGCGTAGCTTTGCTAAACCTTGGCGAAGAAAAGGAAAAAGGAAGCATTGTTACCCAAGCGGCTTACCAGCTGATGGAAGGTACCAACCTTTACAACTTTGTTGGGAATGCCGAAGGGCGTGATTTGTTTTTAGATACATCAGACGTAATTGTGTGTGATGGTTTCACCGGAAACGCAGTATTAAAAGCTTGCGAATCCATGTGTTACCTACTAACCAAACGCGGCGTACAAGACGAGTTTTTGAGCCGATTTGATTATGAAAATTATGGCGGCACCGCCATTTTGGGTGTAAATGCACCCGTTATTATAGGTCATGGTATATCACGCGAAAAAGCATTTTTCAACATGATAAAACTTGGCCGCGATGTTGCCGAAACTAAACTGACAGATAAAATCAGGACATCGTTTTCAATGTCTGTGTAATACATTAACATGGAAAAAATTACCGCAGCGATAACTGCCGTGGGTGGCTATGTTCCCCCCGATGTGCTTACCAATTTCGACCTTGAGAAATTGGTAGATACATCTGATGAATGGATACGCACCCGAACCGGCATAAGCGAGCGTCATATTCTTAAAGAACCGGGAAAAGCAACCAGCGACATGGCCGTTGGTGCCATTCACAACTTGCTTGATAAGCGCGGGATTACTCCCGAAGAAATCGACATGGTGGTATGCTGTACCATTACCGGCGATTTGATTTTCCCTGCAACTGCAAACATACTTTGTGATAAAATCGGGGCTAAAAATGCGTGGGGCTTTGACCTTAGTGCTGCTTGCTCAGGATTTTTGTACGGTATGGAAGTAGGGAGTAAAATGGTTGAAAGCGGCAAATACAAAAAGGTATTAGTAGTAGCAGGCGACAAAATGTCGTCTATTATTGATTATACCGACCGCAACACCTGCATTATATTTGGCGATGGCATGGGCGCAGTTCTACTTGAACCCAACTACGACGGATACGGTGTATTGGATTCAATCCTTAAATCCGATGGTTCAGGCCGTCAATTCCTGCACCAAAAAGCAGGCGGCTCACTAAAACCACCCAGCCACGAAACCATTGATGCCCGCGAGCATTATGTGTATCAGGATGGTAAAGTGGTGTTTAAGTTTGCCGTTACCAATATGGCCGATGTTACCCATCAGGTAATTACCCGCAACAACCTGCAACCCGAAGAAATTGCTTGGTTAGTGCCCCATCAGGCCAACCTGCGCATTATAGATGCCACAGCCGAACGTATTAATCTTTCCCGAGAAAAGGTAATGACTAATATCCAGCGCTATGGTAACACCACCAACGGTACTTTGCCGTTGCTTTTGTGGGATTATGAAAAACAACTGAAAAAAGGCGACAATCTTATCCTAAGCACCTTTGGCGGTGGTTTCACTTGGGGTTCGATGTATGTTAAATGGGCATACAACGGCTGATTTTCTTTACTTGTTTTAATCCCAAATCTTTTTCATTTTTGATAGTCTAAATCACACACCCATAGAATAATTGTTTATATGGAATTAAAAGAAATACAAGCCCTTATCAAATTTGTTTCTGAATCAGGAGTTGATGAGGTTGAATTGGAGAAAAAAGATTTTAAGCTTTCTATAAAAAAGGCTGCTCCAACTATTTTGCAAGCACCTGCTGCCCAGCCGCAAATTATTCAAGCTGCATTGCCGGCTGCACCCGTTGCTGCTCCCGCAGCTCCAAGAGCTGAAGAGCCCGCTGCACCTGCTGCTCCTGCAAAATCAGGCAATACCATTACCATTAAATCACCAATGATTGGTACATTTTACCGTTCAGCATCTCCTGATAAACCCGCTTTTGTAAACGTAGGTGATGAGATTGCTCCTGGTAAAGTAGTGTGTATTGTTGAGGCAATGAAATTGTTCAACGAGATTGAATCAGAAATCTCAGGCCGTATCGTAAGGGTATTGGTGGATAACGCTCAACCTGTAGAATACGACCAACCTCTATTTGAAGTAGAGCCAGCCTAATTAATTTCAAATTCCAAATTTGAAATTTCAGATGTACTAATCCCAAATTCTGAAATGTTTAAAAAGATATTAATAGCTAACCGCGGCGAAATAGCCTTGCGTATTATACGCACCTGTAAAGAAATGGGCATAAAAACCGTTGCGGTATATTCAACTGCCGATAGGGATAGCCTGCACGTGCGCTTTGCCGACGAAGCTGTTTGTATAGGCCCTGCACCCAGCCCTCAAAGTTACCTTAGCATGCCCAATATTATTGCTGCTGCTGAGATAACCAATGCTGATGCAATACACCCCGGCTACGGTTTCCTTTCTGAAAACGCAAAATTCTCAAGCATTTGCCGCGACCACGGTATTAAATTCATTGGGGCATCGCCTGAAATGATTAACTCGATGGGCGATAAATCGAATGCTAAAGATACCATGAAAAAAGCGGGCGTACCTACCATACCTGGTAGCGACGGTTTGCTTAAAGACGCTAAAGAAGGTATGAAACTGGCCAAAGAAATAGGCTATCCCGTAATTATTAAAGCTACTGCCGGTGGTGGTGGACGCGGGATGCGTATTATTTGGGAAGACAAAACCTTTGAAGCTGCATGGGATAGTGCCCGCCAAGAAGCAAAAGCTGCTTTTGGAAACGACGGTATTTATCTTGAAAAATACATTGAAGAACCCCGCCACATTGAAATACAGTTAGCAGGCGATCAATACGGCAAAGTATGTCACCTTAGCGAGCGTGATTGCTCAGTGCAACGACGCCACCAAAAACTGATTGAAGAATCACCCTCTCCATTTGTTACCCCCGAACTAAGGGAAAAAATGGGTGCTGCGGCCATTGCAGCGGGAGAATCTATCAGCTATGAAGGCGTAGGTACTGTTGAATTTTTGGTTGACAAATACCGTAACTTCTACTTTATGGAGATGAACACCCGTATTCAGGTGGAACATCCCGTAACAGAAGAGGTAATTAACTACGACTTGGTGAAAGAGCAAATTTTGATTGCTGCCGGTGTACCCATCAGCGGTAAAAACTACTTGCCTCAAAAACACGCCATGGAGTGCCGTATCAATGCGGAAGACCCATACAACAACTTCCGCCCGAGCCCCGGTAAAATCATTAACCTGCACAAACCCGGCGGACACGGTGTACGTGTTGATAGCCACATTTACGCAGGGTATGTAATACCTCCTAACTACGATAGTATGATTGCAAAGCTGATTGTATCAGCACAAACCCGCGAAGAGACTATTGTAAAAATGGAACGTGCACTTAGTGAGTTTATCATCGAAGGTATCGAAACCACCATACCTCTTCAGATGCAGATAATGAAAGACCCTAACTTCCGTGCGGGTAACTTTACCACTGCATTTATGAATGACTTTGTAATAGAACGCTAATTAGTTAGCTATAATCTTTAGCCACAAAGGCGCATAGGCATCACATTGCCTTTGCGCCTTTGTAGTTTTTGGGCAAACCAAAAGTTGTTTCGCGTTTCACCCTATCCAACCTCCAATCAATAAAATATCGTTTAATGGTAAAACATGAAGACATTATAATAGTAGCCATGTAATGTGTTTCAAAACGTCATGTTAAGCGTGCGCCATTATAAAATTGAGAAATGGACTGAGCGAAAAGTTGCCTAGTGTAATTTTTAAATGCTGTTAAAGGTTATTTAGCAAAACAGGATAAAAATTACCAAGCAACGGCAAAAATTTTATAATGGACGTAAGCCTGTGCAGAAGACAACGCCTAACATGACGAAGGGTTTTGTTTCCTTTTGCCCCTCAAAAGGAAAATAAACGTTTATAGTGTTAACTTTAAAACAATAAAATGTAAGCGTTTTAACGGTTCACGTATGCCATTTTGCCCGTAAACAATAACAGGGCACCATCCTTGTAGTAATTAATTAAGTACCTTTGTAAATCAATTCAGCCATGTTTTTAGAGAATTTAAAATTTTTCAAAACAGCCCGTAACAAGCAGTTTAACTACCAGCCCCGTTACTACGACGAGCAAAAGGAAGATTTACAACGCCGTGTGGATGCTATTCGCAACGAAGTGAAAGGCGAGTCAGAATATTCCCGCGATGCCATTCGTCAGCGTATCGACTTTAGGGCGCAGGCAAAACATGCCCGCCGTCCTGATTTGCTTACCAACGTGCGCGTGCTGTTTATTGGCGGCATACTGCTGCTGGTGTTTTATTTTTTATACAAGTACTTGTAATACCCGTTGATGAGCGACATAATCAGTGTTTTGCCTGATGCGATAGCCAACCAGATTGCCGCCGGTGAAGTGGTGCAAAGGCCCGCATCGGTAGTGAAGGAGTTGATGGAGAATTCAGTTGATGCAGGAGCCACTGATCTTAAGCTGATAATAAAAGAAGGGGGTAGCACACTGATACAAGTGATAGACAACGGAAAGGGCATGAGTCCTACCGATGCCCGCTTGTGTTGGGAACGCCACGCTACCTCAAAAATCCGTAAAGCCGAAGATTTATTTCAAATTACCTCCTTTGGGTTTCGCGGTGAGGCAATGGCCTCCATTGCTGCGGTGGCCCATGTTGAGATGCGCACCCGTCGCGCCGATGACGAATTAGCTACCTACATATTGATGGAAGCATCGGAGGTGAAAAAGCAAGAAAGTATTGCTGCTCCTGTAGGTACCAATATCAGCGTTCGCAATTTGTTTTTTAACATCCCGGCAAGGCGCAATTTCTTAAAATCAATCCCGGTAGAAACCCGTCATATTTTAGAAGAGTTTATCCGTGTATCCATGCCCAATCCGGCCATTGGCTTCACACTGATAAACAACGATAACGAGGTGTACAACCTAAAACCCGGTACACAAGCGCAACGCATAGCAGGACTGCTGGGGATTAAAGACCCTGCCCAACTGCTATACGATGAAGAAGATACCGATTTAATGAAAACCCGCGTGTTTTTGGGGCAACCCCAATGGGCTAAGAAAACCCGCGGAGACCAGTTCTTTTTTGTGAACGGACGGTTTATTAAAAGTGCCTATCTGAACCATGCTGTAACCTCGGCATACGACGAGTTGATAGCCAAAGATACCCATCCCTCGTATGTGGTGTTTATGGATGTGCCCCCGTCAAAAATTGATATTAACGTACACCCCACCAAAACGGAGATAAAGTTTGAGGACGAAAAATACCTCTATCAGATACTTAAATCGGTTTGCCGCAAGGCATTGGGTCAACATTTGTTATTGCCTGATGATACCTCCGCTGCGGCTGAAAACGATGCCTTTAATCGTTTAATAAGCGAAACCACATTCTCAGAAAAACACCCTCAAGAGCCTCAAATAAAAGTAGATAGAAGCTTTAATCCCTTTGGTGGGCAAACCGTACGTCAAAAACAAAACTTAGGCAAATGGCAAGAAATTTTTGCTCCCCTTGCCAAAGAAGAAACCGTAATTCCCCCGCCCGATTTGTTTAAGCAAGAACAACTGCGCACAGTCCCCGAGGACAGACCTCAGGAATTTGTACAGGGTATATTTCAGTATGCGGGCTCGTATTTGGTTTTTACTACTGAAAAGGGACTTTTTATTGCCGACCAACAAGCAGCGCACGAACGGGTATTGTATGAAGAGTATGCCCGCGCTATGGAAGGTAACGGATTTCCCTCGCAGCAATTGTTGTTTCCGCGTGTAGTTGAATTTTTGCCGATGGATTACGCCCTGCTTGAAGAAGTGATAGAGCAGATAAGATTATTAGGCTTTGATATAAACCCTTTTGGCAATAATACGTTTATAGTTAACGGAACCCCTGCCGATGTGAAGAAAGGGGAGCCCAAAGAGTTATTAGAAGGAGTATTACAAAAGTATAAAGAGAATTTGCAGGGATTGAAACTGGGGCCGCGTGAAGCATTAATGCGAGCAATGGCAAGACAATCAGCCATTGCAAAAGGTACAGTGCTTACCCCCAAAGAAACCACTGAACTTGCCAACCAGTTGATGAATTGTGAAGTGCCTGCTTATACACCGGCGGGAAAACCCGTTTTTATTACCTTTGCACCGCCTGAACTGGCAAAAAGATTTGAGTAATGAGTTACTACAATTATAGGCCAAGCCCTTTTAGCAACATGCCCGTTGCAGTAAAAAACCTGCTGATTATAAACGGCCTGTTTTTTTTGGCAACGATGGTGTTTGAAGCCAGTTTCAGAGTGAACCTGATAGATGTATTGGGTTTACATTACTGGACATCGCCTGAATTTAAGCCCCACCAAGTTATCACCCACATGTTTATGCATAGCGGGTTTGGGCACATATTTTCAAACATGTTTGCCCTGTGGATGTTTGGTGCTACCTTAGAACATAGGTGGGGTCCTAAACGCTTTATCTTCTTTTACCTGTTTACTGCTTTGGGTGCAGCAATACTGCATCAAACCGTTACCGGCATTGAGATTTTCAGAGCGCAAGGCGCCATTGACTTTTTTACAGCAAACCCAACCGTAGATAATTTTGTAGCTGCGATAAAAGCCGCCGGATTCACCCCTGATACAACGTATATCGGAGAAATGCGGTCTATGTTTACGAGTGGTGTTATAGAAAATAAAGCCGATGTAGCTGAGTTCACCCAATCCTTAAATTCACTGTTGGTTAAGAAATTAAATATTCCGACAGTGGGAGCTTCCGGAGCTGTGTTTGGCGTGCTTATTGCATTCGCGCTATATCACCCCAATACTGAACTTTTTATGTTCTTTATTCCGTTTCCTATAAAAGCCAAGTATTTTGTGGGCTTTTATGCGGCGATGGAGTTATATTTGGGTATCCAAAATAATCCCGGTGATAGTGTGGCACACTTTGCCCACCTCGGCGGCGCTTTGTTTGGATATATTTTGGTGAAATACTGGAATAAAAGTAACAGAAACTCGTTTTATTAAAAACGGATGAAAGCGATTGACGATTTTAAGCGTTTCTACGCAGAGGGCAACAACATGGCACGTAAATTAGTAATAATTAACGTGTTAGTATTTTTATTTGCCGCCCTTACGTCAGTTATACTTTGGGCTTTTTCAGGCGGTCTATTCGATTCAATGTTTCTGCAATTCACAGCGTTTTTTGCTGTACCTGCCGATGCTTCATTGTTTATTGTTCGTCCGTGGACCATTATCACTCACAATTTCTTTCATATCGGCCTCATCCACCTATTGGTTAATATGGTGTTTTTGTATTGGCTGGGCAATATCTACCGTGAGTATGCCGGCAATGCCAAGGCACTTGCCACTTATTTATGGGGCGGCATTATAGGGGCTGTATTTTTTGTGATAGCCAATAATACCCTGCCCATGCTTGCCAACCATCAAGGGCAGCAACTATTGGGTGCATCACCAGGTGTAATGGCCATTGTGGTTGCATTAGGCACATTTTTACCCTATTACGAAGTATCGTTTTTCAACTTCTACATTTCACTTCGCTGGGTGGCATTGGGCGTAGTTACATTATTGTTACTAAACTTACCTCACGGAAACGTTGGCGGACAAATTGCACACTTGGGCGGCATCATATTCGGTTATTTTTATGGTCGTCACCTGCGCCGCAGTTCAACCTTTGGCAGCGGTATTGAGAATATCGGTGATTTTATCAGCGGATTATTTAAACGAAAACCAAAACTTACAGTGGTAAAAAAAGAGACCACCGTTTACAGCTCATCAACCATCACCGATTTTGATGACGAATATGAACCCAACCAAGAGGTGATAGATGCTATATTAGATAAAATTAGCCAGTCAGGGTATGAAAGCCTCACCCGTAAAGAGCGCGATTTGCTTTATAAGGCCAGCAAGCAGGATTAATGTTTATACTCAACAAAATTGTTTTTGTACTAAATATTATTGCCGCTGCCCTTTTACTTGGTAGCTACCTTTCGCCCATAGTCAGTCCCCAAACATTCTGGCCCGTATCTTTTTTAGGTCTTGCATACATCCCTTTGCTCATAACAAACGTTGTGTTTACAATGTATTGGTTGTTGCAGGCTAAGTTGCATGTTTTTATTTCTTTAGGCGCAATTGTTTTGGGTTTTTCATACATAGGTCGCCATTATCAAATTTCAGGAAATACTAAACCGGCCGAAGAAAAAACCATAAAGGTGGTAAGCTTTAACATCCAAAACTTTGATGAGCGAAGAAACCAAGCCAACCCTTATCCCGAATACTTTACAGCAATAGGTGAAGAAAAGCCCGATATTGTGTGTATGCAAGAATTTAACGGGTGGGTAGGAATTAACGCTAAGAATACATCCCTGCAAGAGTTAAAGCTTGCAATGGGCAAGGGCTTTAATTACATAGAGCGGGATAAAGTCACCAACAGTCTCATTATTGCCTCAAAACACAAAATCATACGTCACAAGGGATTTACATTCGGTAAGAAACGTACCACCAACGGTGCCATGTGGGCTGATATTCTTATCGGAAAAGATACAATTAGAGTTTTTAATGTTCATTTTCAGTCGTTTTTGCTAAATAAGGTAAAGTTAGATTCATTGGATACTAAAGAAAAGGCACTTAAAGGCTCAAAAAGTATCTTACGCAGATTACGCAATGGTTTTGTGAACAGGGTGCCACAAGTTGATTCAGTATTGCTTGAAATCGAAAAATCTCCGTATAAAATTATACTGTGCGGCGATTTTAACGATACACCGTTAAGTTATACTTACGGCCAAATGACAAAAAACCTGCGCGATGCTTTTATAGAATGCGGAAGCGGCTTGGGCGCAACCTACTCAGGCCCTTACCCTTCATTCAGAATAGATTACATATTACACAACCCCGCATTTAAATCATACAACTACAAGCGGGGCCTTAGTTATGGCTCAGACCATAAAATGATTCAGGTAGAGTTGGCATTAAAATAACCCTTCAAACCTTTGGCACACTTTTTAGTTGAATGTGGTAACTTTGTACCGCAATAATTAACGTTTAAACAACAAAAAAGATGGCTTCATATCCCGAAATGCTTGTAGCGCCTATGCGCAAAGAGCTAACCGATAACGGTTTCACCGAACTTTTAACCCCCGAAGAAGTAGTAAACGCTATAGAAAACAGCCAAGGCACATCATTGGTACTTGTAAACTCAGTATGCGGTTGCGCAGCCGGAACAGCAAGACCCGGAGCCATTAGGTCGCTGGGTGGAGATAAAAAACCTGCCAACCTGTACACGGTATTTGCCGGTATGGAAACCGATGCAGTAGCTAAGGCCCGTGAATACTTTATGCCTTACCCTCCTTCATCACCTGCAATGGCAATTTTTAAAGAGGGTAAATTAGTTCATTTTATCGAAAGGCATCATATTGAAGGCCGCAGTGCTGACATGATTGCCACCCATCTTACTGAAGCTTACAAAGAGTTTTGCTGAGAAACGATTTAAAATAACTGAAAAGGGGCCTCGAGCCCCTTTTTTTATGTCGTTCGGAATGGTTTAAAACCATTCCGAACGCAACCTGCAACAACGACGGGTTTTATACCCGTCGCAGTTATATGATTTTATACCCGTTGGTACAACAGGTTGAAACCTGTTGCTTGTACAATTACCTCATTGGGAAGGACTTAAGTCCTTCCCAATGAGGTAATCTCAGTAGGGTAGGGTTTCAACCCTATCAAAAGATTTATACTCAAATGACATTTCCGTGACGATTTGTCTTTTTGCGGATGCGTTTAGTAAGTAATTCATCATTTAAAGAATTACTACTATGGCAGCACGACATGAAATTACCGCAAGGGTGCGTAACCTTCGCCCCGTATTCTACCAAATTGGTTTGCTAATCGGATTATTGATTACGTTAGGTGCTTTTAGATGGACAGTGGAAGGGGAGACGGTTTATGTAAAAGAAGAGGGATTTGTAGATACCACAGCGTATGACCTTGGCGAGATTAGAATTATTGAATACCAAAACGAGGAGATTGTAACTAAGACTGAGAAACTGGAGCAGCCTAATCCCGACCCAAACCAGCTTAAAATTGTTGACAACGACAAGGTAATTAAAAGCATTGACGAAACACAAAAGGTAATAACCAACGATTGGACAGAGGTATTTAACAGGAAACCTCCTGTAACTGATGACGGCCCCGAAGTATTTCCTGATGAACAACCTATTTGGATACCCAGTAAATATCCCGAGTTTGTTGGAGGTGATGAAGCCCGTCAAAAGTTCTTTAGTAAGTATTACATAGTACCTGCCATAGTGTTAGAAACCGCTACCAAAAGCACCATTACACTTACTCTTAAATGTGTGATTGAAAAAGACGGCTCAGTAACCAATATTGAGGTTGTAAAAGACGGCGGTTATCCCGAAGCTGCCGAAGCATTTGTAAAAGTAGCCGCCAAAATGCCCCGTTGGAATCCCGGTTACCAAGGTGCCCACCCAGTGCGTGTATATGTTAGCATTCCATTAAAAATTAAGATTAAGTAAGCCCTTTTTAAACCAAATAACATCAAAAGCAGCAGGTTGTACTTGCTGCTTTTTTGTTAGGTATCAATAGCGGCGGGTTTTACACCCGTCGGCCATGCAATAATTCCCCAAACCATGATTTTAGACATATTAAGTTACTTAGAAATATTCTAAATTGCGGCCTTTATACCGCATGGTACTTGCTGACTTGAAACCCGGACAAACCGCTGCCATTGAAGCCTTTGAAAACAGCCCTTTGGTGCTCAAATTTCTTGAAATTGGCCTTGTGCCCGGTGCCGAGGTGCAATTATATGCCACCGCTCCTTTGGGCGACCCTATTGCTGTTGAAGTAATGGGCAGCAAAATAAGCCTGCGTAAAAACGAAGCTAAAACAATAAAAATACGGTTAGTGTGAGCGGCAGCCCCATTAAAATAGGCTTGGCAGGAAATCCCAATAGTGGTAAAACATCCGTTTTTAACCAGTTGACGGGGCTTAGCCAAAAAGTGGGGAACTTTACAGGGGTTACCGTTGAAAAAGTATCAGGGCATGTAAATAAGCACGACAAAGAGTGGTTGGTTACTGATTTTCCCGGTATTTATAGTCTTTATCCCAAATCAGAAGATGAACGGGTGAGTGTGAATGCCTTTACAGAAGAGCAACACACAGAAAAACCCGATGCCTTATTGTTTATTGCCGATTACGGACAACTGCAACGCAGCTTGATGCTGTTTAGCCAACTGGCCGATTTGCAACTCCCTATCGTACTTGCCATTAACAAAGCCGATTTGGGCGAAGCATCCGCAGCGCAAGCCGTGGCCAAAGAAGCTGAGAAAATATTCGGGGTAAAAACACTGCTTATCAGTGCCCACACAGGGCAAGGTATAGGTGATATATTCCCTGCTTTGCTTGAAGCCCAACCGTCGTACAAGAAATTTTGGAAGGTGCCTGCCCATGCCCACATGGGGATATTGCAGCAAAACCCCGGCAAATCGATAGAGAATATGTACACTGCTTTTGTGAATACAGTAAACAAAGGGCAGTTGCCCAATGCTCTGCATTTGCAAGAAACAGAACTGGAAGAGCGAACACATACTATTGCTAAACTGGCGGGCAGCATCACCTCAAAAATAAAAACCGTTAAAAACCGCGAAACATCCCGCAAGATTGATGCTGTATTAACCCACAAAATCGCAGGGCCTTTTATTTTCCTGCTGGCTTTGTATATTATTTTCCAGTGCATTTATACTCTTGCCCAATACCCGATGGATGCTATAGAGGCCGGCTTTGCATGGCTTAGCAACGCAAGCAGCAACCTGTTTAAGGGCAGTTTATGGGGCAGCTTATTGGCACAGGGGATATTACCCGGTATAGCAGGGGTAGTTGTGTTTTTGCCGCAAATTTTGTTCCTGTTCTTTTTCCTCTCAGTGATGGAAGAGAGCGGTTATATGGCTCGTGTTGCCTTTCTTTCCGATAAACTCATGAACAAAGTAGGGTTAAACGGAAAATCAGTTGTACCCTTGCTTAGTGGTGCGGCCTGCGCTATCCCTGCCATGATGGCTGCCCGAAATATCGAGAACAAAAAAGACCGTTTGATAACCCTTTTGGTAACTCCTCTGATGAGTTGCTCGGCGCGATTGCCCGTATATTTACTGCTGATTGCCTTTATCGTACCCGAAGGAAACGGCGGGTTTTTGCTGGATTACAGAGGCTTGGCGTTGATGGCGATGTACGTACTGGGCATTGTGTTTGCCATTTTGGTGGCATGGGTGTTTAAGTTGGTATTGAAAGATGGCAACCCGTCGTATTTTGTGATGGAAATGCCCGATTATCAATGGCCGCAGTTTAAAAACACGGCTAAAGTAATGGTTGCTAAGGCATCTTCGTTTGTGCGCCAAGCAGGTGTAATAATTCTGATAGTATCAGTATCGTTGTGGGTGCTGGCTTCATTTGCCCCCGGCGACAGGTTTGCCAAAATAGACCAGAAGTACGGCCAAACGGAATTCACCCAAGGCTTATCTGAGAAAGAGATTGAGAACGCTGTGGCGGCTGAAAAACTGGCGGCTTCATACGCAGGAGAGATAGGTAGGTTTATTGAGCCTGTAATACGCCCGTTGGGGTACGATTGGAAAATAGGGATTGCTTTGGTAAGCTCTTTTGCCGCCCGCGAAGTGTTTGTGGGCACCATGGCTACCTTATATAGTTTAGGCAGCGATGAAAGCGATTTAGATGTCATAAAGGCAAAAATGGCGCAAGAAATTAACCCCAAAACAGGTAAGCCTGTGTTTAGCGTGGCCGTTGCATTTTCACTATTAATGTTTTATGCATTTGCCTTGCAATGCTCAAGTACGGTGGCGGTAATGTACAAAGAAACAGGGGGGCTAAAATGGCCCGCAATACAGTTTATTTATTTGGCAGTTTTGGCATATTTGGCCGGATTTTTGACGTATAATGTACTGTCTTAACATCTTGATTTTAATACCCAAATCAACGATATTTGCGAACTTTTTTGGCAGTAGTGTCAGATTATTGTATTTTCCCTTCACGAAACAAAACAAAAGTCATTTATAAATGAGACAGCTCAAAATCAGTAAGCAGTTTACCAACCGCGAAAACAAATCGCTGGACAAGTATCTGAACGAGATTAGCAAAGTGCCGATGATTGATGCACAGGAGGAGGTAGAACTTGCCCGCCGTATCAGAGAAGGAGACCAAGTGGCGTTGGAAAAACTGGTGAATGCCAACCTTAGGTTTGTGGTTTCAGTTTCTAAACAATACCAAAACCAAGGGCTTACTTTGGGCGACCTTATTAACGAGGGTAACCTTGGCCTTATAAAAGCGGCTAAACGCTTTGATGAAACCCGTGGTTTTAAATTTATTTCGTATGCAGTATGGTGGATTCGTCAGTCAATCCTTCAGGCATTGGCCGATCAAAGCCGTATTGTGCGTTTGCCCCTTAACAAAGTGGGTTCAATAGGCCGTATTGGTAACATTGCTGCCGAGTTGGAACAAAAACTTGAGCGCGAACCAACTGCCGAAGAAATTGCCAACGCGTTGGAAATACCAACTGCTGAGGTTGAAAACGCATTGCGTACCAGCGGCCGTCACCTCTCTATCGACGCTCCGTTGGCCGAAGGTGAAGACAATACCTTGTTAGGTGTGTTGGATAACAACGATGAGCCTCATCCTGATTTGCATTTGATTAACGAATCGTTGCAAAAAGAGATTAACCGTGTAATAAGCACCCTTTCTGAAAAAGAACGTGATGTGTTGAAATACTACTACGGTTTGGATGGCGGTCCCGCACATACCCTTGAAGATATCAGCGAAAAAGTGGGGCTTACCCGCGAACGCGTACGCCAGATTAAAGAAAAAGCACTACGCCGTCTTCGTAAATCTTCAAAAAGCAAAATCTTGAAATCATACTTAGGATAGTTCTTTTAGAATATCCCATACCAAATCAGGCTCGTACCCTTTAGCAATAAGGTACGAGCCTGTTTTGCTTTTACGGGCATATATATTTTGCTCCTTTTTCATCTCTTCCCAGCGTTTGTATAGTAAATGTTTCAGTTGTTCATAATACACTACATCGTCAATTTCCTTCATGGCCTGCTTGATGCAATAGGCTGAAATATCTCTTGCCTTCAATTCGTGTACAATTTTCACCCGCCCCCATTTTTTTACTCGGAATTTTCCGCCTGCAAAAGCTTGGGCAAAACGTTCTTCGTTCAGGTAATTTTCTTCGATAAGCCGCACTATTAGGTCGTCTACGTCTTCACTTACCAATCCCATTTCGTATAATTTATCCCTTACTTCGCGGTGGCAACGCTCTTGGTATGCACAATATTTCTGTATCTTTACCCATGCCTGCGATGGTGTTGCACGCTGTTTTTTTTGCATAGCCTTGTAGAAAATTCTTGTAGTATTGGTATTTTGGAATAAAATTTGAAAAAAGGAATTATAAAAACATACAAATCAATGAAAAAGTTATTACTCACACTCACAATTGCTTTGGCAGGTATTTTTACTGCAAACGCCCAAGTTGGTACTGATAGCCAGCCTACCGACGGCCCACAAATGAAATTCCGTGAAATTATGCACGATTACGGCAATATTCCTCAAAACGTACCTGCAACGCACGAGTTCCTTTTTACCAACACCGGAAAAGCTCCGTTGATTATTAATAGCGCAAACGCTTCATGCGGTTGCACCGTTCCTGAGTACACCAAAGAACCTATTATGCCCGGCAAAACCGGTGTTATAAAAGTAGTTTACAACGCTGCTTCAATGGGTAACTTTACTAAATCAGTAACTGTTAACTCAAACGCAGGTGTGCAAACACTTACCATTAAAGGTAATGTGGTTGAGAAAACCTCACAACCTACACCAGCGGTAGTAAACCCTAACAAATAATCTTATTAATAAACCACTTAATACAACCCTTGTTTGGCAACAAACAAGGGTTTTTTATTTGTATTGAGCCAACGTTTAGAAGTTGGGCTGCAATACATCGGTTTTATAAAACTCAGTAATAATGTTTATTACCTCGTCGGCCTTGTCGGCGGTTTTAAACAAAAACATATCATCAGCACTGATATTACCTTCCCGCTCAAGCATTACCTTCTGTATCCAATCAATCATTCCCTGCCAGTACTCTGTACCCATTAACACTATCGGAAACTTATCAATTTTTTGGGTTTGTATCAGGGTAAGTGCTTCAAACAGCTCATCCAATGTGCCGTAGCCGCCCGGAAATACCACAAAAGCCTGCGCATATTTCACCAGCATCACCTTGCGTACAAAAAAGTAATCAAAGTGTATCAGCTTATCACGGTCTATAAAGCCGTTAGGTTTTGTTTCAAAAGGCAAATCAATATTCACCCCAACCGATTTACCACCTACATTTTTGGCACCTTTGTTCCCTGCCTCCATAATACCCGGGCCGCCGCCAGTCATTACACCATAGCCCGCCGCACACAGCTTTTCAGCCACTTCAGAAGCAAGAGGGTAATATTTATTATCGGGTTTGGTACGTGAAGAACCAAAAATAGACACGCAAGGCCCTATTACCGATAGTTTTTCAAACCCTTGAACAAACTCGGCCATGATTTTAAAAATCTGCCACGAGTCGGTAATCTTCATTACCGGCCAGCTTTTTTCCGTTTCGTTATTGTATTTGTCTTTCATGCGCTTTATCGGCAATTAATTGTAAACCTATAAAAGTGAGCAATCCGTTAAGTAATAATAACTCAAAGCCAAATTGGTAGCCGTTTAGCCATTTTGGGGCATTGGTGGCTATAAAGTAGGTAAGCAGGGGAGCAAATACGCATACTATGGGCACATAAGTATCATGCAGGCTGCGTTTGGTAAGCAACCCAAAGCCAAATAAGCCCAGTAAAGGCCCGTAGGTATATCCTGCCACTAAAAATACGGTATCAATAATGGCTTGTTTGTTCAGCGCTTTAAATATCAAAATCACCCCGAGTAACAACAGGGCAAACACCACGTGTATAATATGGCGTTGCTTGTTTTTCTGCGCTTCGGTAAGGGTTTCGTTTTTATCTAACCGCAAAAAGTCGATGTAAAAAGAAGTAGTAAGAGTAGTGAGCACACTATCCGCACTTGAGAAGGTTGAAGCTGTTAAACCGATAATAAAGGCGATGGCAGCCGCAAACCCTAAATGGTTGAGGGCAAGTTGAGGGAACAGCTCATCGGTTTTGGCTGGTATCTGAAACCCGATGTGTGCAGAGTACATGTATAGCAGCGCGCCCAACGAAAGAAAGAACACATTTACCAAAACCATCACAAAACTAAAACTCACCACGTTTTTCTGGGCATCGCGCAGGTTGGGGCAGCTAAGGTTCTTTTGCATCATGTTTTGGTCTAAACCCGTCATAGTAATGCTGATAAACATACCGCCCAGCAAGTCTTTCAGCCAAAACGATTTCCCCTTCCAGTCAAACACCAATACATCCGCGTACTCGCTGTTATACACGTTCCCAATCATTTCACTCAAACTCCAATCCATGCTGTTGGTAATAGAGATGATGGTAAACATTACTGCACCTAACAGCAGCAGCGATTGAAAAGTATCCGTCCATACAAGGGTTTGTATCCCGCCCCGATACGTGTACAGCAGGATAAGAATGATGATGATAGAAACGGATAAACCAAAAGGCACCCCAAATTTATCAAACACAAAGTATTGGATTACCGATGCGGTAAGGTATAGCCGAGCCGCCGCACCCAGTAAGCGGGAAAGCATAAAATACAGTGCACCTGTTTTTTGTGAACTTTTGCCAAACCGTTCCTCAAGATAGGTGTAAATGCTGGTTAAGTTCATGCGGTAATACACGGGCAGCAATACGTAAGCAATTACAAAATAGCCCAGCCAGAACCCGATAACCAGTTGCAGGTACGAGAAATGCGAGGCCGTGCCCACCTTGCCTGGTACCGAAATAAAGGTAACCCCCGACAATGAATCGCCAATCATACCTAATGCCACGGCAAACCAAGGCGAAGCTTTGTTTCCCAAGAAATAGCCTTGTGCATTGGTTTTGCGACTGGTGTACCAAGCTATAAGCAGCAGGAGGAGGAAATACCCGCCTATGCTGCCAAGGATTAAATAGGGGCTCATATTCAGGGGTAAAAATAGAAAAATAGACGTGGGCGGCGTGCATTAATTCTTTGCACAGGTGTGGGTTACCATCGGAGACGTTTTTTGTAGGCTTAACTACCTTAAAAATATTGCTTAATGTGCTTAACTGATGTAAATTAAAGGGTTGATACAGTTTGCACTGAAAAAGGTATTTTTTAGCGCAGATTTTGTGTCATATTAACCTTTTAGTAAAACTTTTAACCAAAATATTGTTTTAATTTTGCAGACTTTTAAAAATCTTCAATTTAAATGACAACTAAAACCACCCACCTTTCTTATAAGGTAAAAGACATTTCGCTGGCCGAGTGGGGCCGTAAAGAAATTCATTTGGCTGAGGCTGAAATGCCCGGCTTGATGGCCATACGCAAAGAGTTTGGCCCCAGCAAACCTCTAAAAGGTGCCCGCATTGCAGGTTGCCTTCACATGACCATCCAAACAGCAGTACTTATTGAAACTTTGGTTGAATTGGGCGCGCAGGTGCAATGGTCATCTTGTAACATCTTCTCTACACAAGATCATGCTGCTGCTGCTATTGCTGCTGCAGGTATCCCTGTGTATGCTTGGAAGGGTATGACTGAAGAAGAATACGAATGGTGTATTGAACAAACCATTTACTTTGGTGAGAACCAAGAGCCTTTGAACATGATTTTGGACGACGGTGGTGACCTTACCAACGTGGTACTTGATAAAAACCCTGACCTTATTGCAGGTATCCGCGGTATCAGCGAAGAAACTACTACCGGTGTATTGCGTTTGAAAGACCGCGAACGTAAAGGTACTTTGCCAATGCCAGCTATTAACGTTAACGATTCTGTTACCAAATCTAAATTTGATAATAAATATGGTTGCCGCGAGAGCTTGGTAGATGCTATCCGCCGTGCTACTGATATTATGATGGCCGGTAAAGTAGCTGTGGTTGCCGGTTACGGTGATGTGGGTAAGGGTTCTGCCGCTTCATTGCGCGGTGCCGGTGCTCGTGTTATCGTTACTGAAATTGACCCTATTTGTGCTTTGCAAGCTGTAATGGACGGTTACGAAGTGAAAACTATGGCGGACGCTATTAAAGAAGCAACCATCATAGTAACTGCTACCGGTAACTTCCGTATTGTAGGCGAGCAACACTTTAAAAACATGCGCGATAAATCTATCGTGTGTAACATAGGCCACTTTGACAATGAAATTGACATGGCTTGGTTGAATGCTAACTACGGCGATACTAAATACACTGTTAAACCTCAAGTAGATGTTTACAATGTAGAAGGTAAAGAAATCATCGTATTGGCTGAAGGCCGTTTGGTAAACTTGGGTTGTGCTACAGGTCACCCATCTTTTGTAATGAGTAACTCATTCAGTAACCAAACCCTTGCTCAGATTGAATTGTGGACTAACCACGGTAAATACGAAAACAAAGTGTACGTATTGCCTCGTCACCTTGACGAGAAAGTGGCTGCCCTTCACCTTGACCACGTGGGTGCTAAATTGGAGACTCTTACTCCTGAGCAAGCATCATACATTGGTGTAACTGTTGAAGGCCCCTTCAAAACCGACGAATACAGGTATTAATCAATACCCGCTTACAAATAAAAAATGCCACCCCAAGGGGTGGCATTTTTGTTTATAGTTTAATCCAAATTTACTTAACTAAAACAATAATACTCTTGTTATAACTTTCACCAATAACTTTTATTGTATAGGTACCGGCACTTAGACTGGCTTTGTTCAAGTCAAGTGATAATTGGTTTACACCTTTAATCAAATTGTAACTTTGATTAAAGTATGAACGACCCAACATATCATATAAAGTTACTACAACGGGAGTGCTATTTTCAGCTTCAACCTCTATGATAGCTTGTTTTGTGAACTCAGGCATGGGGTTTGGGCTTACAACAGCTGTTTTATCCTGATTTTCTTCATTAGGGTTAGAGGTTTTTACATGGGTAGTTGCCCACCAACTTTCAATCTTTAAATGAGTTATAAAGTTATTAAAGTCCCCTGGGGTTACGTAAGTAAACTCAGCATCGTAAGCTTTAGGATCGGCGGGTTTCTTATATGGCGTACCCCATGAAGCTTGCTTTCCGGTAATAAACAAGCCTCTATGACCCAAAAGATCAAAATCATTTGCAATTTCGTCTGATTCACTACTAGGGCTAGGATGTCCATTTCCTCCTCTGCCGCCAAAGTATGTACTGTAGGCTAATTTGTTATATGTGCCATTAAAAACAGCGATAAAAGCATCATTTCCAAAATCAACATCTTCACCGGGAACGGTTGAAGCATTGGCAGATTGATTATAATAATTACCGTGGACACCAAAAGGAACAGATTGAATAGGAATTGAGGGGTTTGTGGGAGGGCTTGAAACTTTATGCATTGAAGTGCCATAAATGTATAAATTATTCACATTATCTACCTTAGCAGTTACAATGTTACCTTCTTCCAGTAAACCAAATTTGGCCCTTTCATGATCTTCCCCTCCGTAATAAGTACTCCATTTAAGCTGACCGGATGGGCTAAATCTGGTTATCATAATGTCAAGTTTTGGTGTTCCGGAATAGTTAATACCTGATAAATTGCTTTGATAGAATGAAAAATTGCTTGGTTTATATGTTGGCCACCAAATATCGTTTACAGCCAAGTTGTAACTTCCGCCTTGGGTTACAGTTGATGTAACACCAACAGCATAAACATCGTTATCTTGGTTAGCTGCCAGTGAGGTAAACGACTCGCTTCCTGCACCTCCAAAATGTGAACCCCAAGCGAGTTTAAATGTATTATCAAACTTAGCAATGAAAGCCTCTTCATCCCCTACTGTCTGATTAGTGTATTGAAAATAATTACCAGTCCCGCCCGGGTTTGCAAATGGAAAGTCTCCTGCAATTGTGGGAGATGTTAAAGGAGCGGTTACACTCGGAGCAGATGACCCAGAATGTTCAGATAAAGTTCTACCGACAATATATAGAGACTGCTCATTGTTATTGTTTACTTTCAAAATATCAAATGCTCTATCGCTTTCATTTCCACCAAACAAGGTACTCCATTCAAGGGTATTGAAGTTTTGGTCTATATCAAACTCAGCAACAAATGCTTGTTCATCCCAAGTGCTTGTTCCATAGGTGTTTTGGAAGTACCTTGAAGTTCCGCTGCATAGTGGAAACGTCCCTGTAGTTATATTGGTACAGTTTGCCGAAACCAGTGATGCCTCTGAGTAACCGGTTATGTATAGTTTGTGTGCAATATCATCAACAGTAATAGACATACCCTCATCATCTAACTGACCACCAAAATGGGTAACCCATTGACGAAATCCGCCAATTTTATCAAAGGAAACAACAAAAGCATCTTTTTTCCCATGATTAGTTGGTTGAACGAAGCCTCCAAGGTTTGAAGAAGGTAAAGGGAGGTTACCATCTAAAACATAGCCGGTAAGATAAATGTAGTCGCTATTGCTATTGTGTGAAAGAGCCATTTTTGAACAAAACTCTTCTCCCGCTCCACCAAAATAAGTACTCCAAACCCTTTCATAGTTCGAGCCTTTAAATTTTGTTATATAAAGATCGTTTTTACCTCCACCATTGAGCTGCTCACAGCCTGGAGTTGGTTTAAAGAAATTATCAGAAGGCCTTATCATGGCATGATAAATATCTTCTGTGTTCTTATCAATTCTGATTAATCCACCATCTTCATGGCTTAACTTGGCAGTTGGAAATTGAATATTCGTTTTTTGCTCTCCACCTCCGTAACGTACGCTCCATTCTGAAGAGTTATTTCCTATGTAAGCCGAGGGTGTTGTTGGTGGATTGGGAACATCAATCAAATATAGTTTTTCAGCCATATTATAAGGACCAATGTTTTGCAAAGTGGCTTGGTTACCATTAACAACCCAATTAGGTTTCCAGCCTAATGGGGTTAAAGTATTTGATGCACTATTATACTGAAATGCTTCAAGCTGATTTAACTCTACAGGATCTAAAGATGTTGTTAAAACAATTTTTCCGTCATCAGTGCTGTAAGCTGATGTATGACCCTCAAACTCAAGAGTAATATCGGTTGGATTTGCTGAAGGATCAATTTCATAATAAGTTACATAACCAGCGTCATTACTGCTGTAAATAACATCAATACCATTAAAAGCATCATCAATATAAATCCCTTTATAGATGGGTATATTTGTTATACCATTGTATAGGTGTTCATCATAATAGTTCGCTTTTTCATCGGTAATATCAAATCCAGATATATTACCACATTGTTGTTGTTCCGTTGCGCAAGCAAATTTTATATCAACCCTGCAGGCCCAAAATGTAGCCAAGTTGCGCTGTAAATAAGCAATTTTGGGTTGGTTTAAAAAGAATATACCATGAACAGCATCACCTGCATGATAGACCACATCGTTAACTGAGCCCCCACCTAAATCGTGTATTTGACCAATGTTCGCTCTGAAGTGGTGGTTAGTGGTCGCAGCTTCAGTTGTCCAAGAGGGTGGTTGAGCATAAATGCTTGACGTTAAAAGTAGCGCTAACATCAGCAACTTGTTTTTTGATAAAATCATAATACGGTTAATTAAAATTTATAAAAGAAGAGATTATATCACAAAACTCTTTAAGATGAATAGTCAGTTCAACCACCAATGAGTAACTGCCGCAAAGAGGGCGGTGAAATGAGAAAAAAACTTTTTAAGCGTAGCTAATCTTAAGCTGAGGCACCTGTTAATCTTCTAATTTGGAGTAACAGCTCTTTGTACAACACCGGCTTGTACATTACATGGTTTAGGTTGTTGCGCAGCGGATGGTTGTTTACCTCGCTGGTATCAGCAGCGGTAATGGCAAGTATAGGGGTAGTGCGGTTGGGGGTATTGCTGTGTTTTATTTTTTCGGCAGTTTCATACCCTGATATTTTGGGCAAATGCAAATCCATCAAAATAATATCATATTTCTTTTGCTCTATAAAATCAAGGGCCTTGTAACCATTATCAGCTACATCGTATTCGGTTTTCCATCCCGCCAGTATGCGGCTAAACAACAAAATATTGGTAGTGTTATCTTCAACCACAAGTATTTTTAGGCCTTCCAATCCTGCGTCCTGCGGTGTTTTGGGCAAACCGTTCTCAGCAATCAACGGTGCCCTGTAAATAGGCATTGTCAATTCAAAATAAAAGCGAGAGCCTTCACCAAGTTTGCTGCTGATTTGTAACTGAGAATTCATCAGTGCAAGCAATCGGGTAATAATAGTAAGCCCCAAGCCCGTTCCACCATATTTGCGGGTAGTGTAACTTTCGGCTTGTGCAAAAGGTTGAAGGATATTTTTTAGTTGGTCGTCAGGAATACCAATGCCCGTATCTATTACCTCAAAAAGCAATTTAGCCTTATCATTATCACGCTCAACCAGCATGCACCGTATAGATACTTTGCCGCCTTTTGTAAACTTGATAGCGTTATTAATAAGATTGGATATAATCTGGGCCAAACGGTAAGGGTCGCCTTGCAGTTTTTCAGGAACATCCTCGTCCACAAACACCTCAATTTCGGTTTCACGCAGCAAAGCACTCCCTTTGTACAACAACGACTGGTCGCGTAGTAACTTGCTCACATCTATCCCAATTTCTTCCAAATCTACTTTGCCCGTTTCAAGGCGGCTGAGGTCAAGCACGTTATTCAGCAGCAGCATTAAGTTATCAGACGATTGCTTTAGGGCACTTATAAACTCATCTTGCCCTTCTGCCATGGGCATGGTTTGCAACAAATCTACCAGACCGGTAATACCGTTAAGCGGGGTGCGTATTTCGTGACTCATGAACGACAGAAAACGCGAACGGGCGGCCAAAGCCGTTTCTACCTCTTTTTTCTGGCGATTTATCTCTATATTCTTTTCCTCCAACAAACGGTTTTTTTCTTCCAGTTGTTGTTGGTAGGTAATTAGCAAACTATTAGTTTTTTGTTTTTGTCGTAACGAGTACCACACAATGCCTAACACAGCAAGCAAGAGTAAGCTTACCGTGCCGTAAATAATTACCATCATGCGGCTTACTTTGCCCTTTTGCACTGATTTTTCAAGCTCATTGGCCGCTTTCTCTAATGCAAACTCTTTTTCAAGCTCACTTATTTCAGCATTCTTTTTATCGTAGCTAATTGAATATTTTACCTCTTCAGCCTGTTTGTAATAATCAAGGGCATCTTTATAGTTGCCTGTGGAAACAAATAATTGGTGCAGCAACTCAAGACTACTCTTCTTTATTTCAGGTAAGTCTAACTCTTTTGAAACGGCAAGAGCTTCTTGCAAATACTGTTCTGCAGTAATGTACTCCTTAATTTCAAGATATAAGTTGCCAAGATTTTTCAATGTATTTGCCAGAGCACGCCTATTGCCCAGTTCCTCCTTCAACTCTTTTGATTTTTTGAGGTTAACCAAAGCCTTATCGTACTCCTTTAAACCTAGATAAGCTTCGCCAACGTTGTTATAAGAGTAAGATATAAACGCCTTGTTTCCTGATTTTAAATCTTCTTCAAGCAACACTTTAAAGCATTGTAAGGCCGAGTCGTAGTTTTTCAGCTCTACATAATTACTGCCCATGTTATTAAGGGCATTCAATCGGCTATCATCGTGTTGGTTTAGAACCGATATATCAAACGCTTTGCGATAGTTGATGGCCGCTTCGCGAAAATTAGACTGGTTTTGATGAATGAGGCCAATATTGTTATAAGCATTGGCTTGGCCGCGGCTATCTTTCAGCTCCTCAAACAACTTCAAGGCTTGCAGGTAATAGCTGATGGCCTTGTCGTAGTAGGCCTTAAAGTCATAATTAATACCCAAATCATTATAGCAGCGTGCTACACCCGGTTTGTGTCCTATCTCAATAAAAATAGCTAATGATTTTTCAGCCAGCGTGATGGCTGAATCGTAGTTACCGTACTGTTGTTGCGAAGAGCTTTTTAAAAACCATGCCTCTGCCTCCCCGCCTTTGTAATTCAGGTGTTGAGAGAGTGCACTAATGATATCGGCAATACTATCGCACGCCTTAGGATTGTTGTACTGTAGCTCAAAAGCCACAAGTTTCAGCGAATCAACCTGTTTTTTACCAACTTCAAACGCTTCGTCGCCTACATTTCCTTTTTCTCCGCACCCATACCCAATAACAATTAAAACACTTAGTATGGCTAAAACTACTTTCACCGCGGTGAATCAATAATACAAAATACGTTGTTTGAGATTAATTATTGCTGTTTTCTTTTACAAGCGGGGCAATTAGCTGTTTATTTGCAGGCAAAGTTTATTTGAGTAACAAAGTGGCAAAATTAAGCGTTAATATTAACAAGTTTGCAACCTTGCGCAATGCAAGGGGTGGCAATAACCCCGATGTGGTTAAGGCAGCCATTGATTGTGAAATGTTTGGTGCTGATGGAATTACGGTACACCCCCGGCCTGATGAAAGGCATATACGGTATGCCGATGTGTATGCGTTGAAAGAGGTGGTGAAAACCGAGTTTAATATTGAAGGTAACCCGCGCACACAAAGTTTTGTGGATTTGGTACTGAAAGTGAAACCCACACAGGTTACCTTAGTACCTGATGCTGAAAACGCACTTACCAGCAATCAAGGGTGGGATACTATACAACACAAACAGTATTTGAAGGATATAATAGCCTTGTTTAAAGAACACGGCATCCGTACTTCTATTTTTATCGACCCTGTGCCTGCTTTGATTGAAGGTGCAAAAGAAACAGGTACCGACCGTATTGAGTTATATACCGAGGCATACGCCCACGGGTACTTAACTGATAAAGAGAACGCCATTGCCCCTTACCGCCAAGCGGCCAAAATTGCCAACTCGTTAGGTTTGGGTATTAATGCAGGCCACGATTTGGACTTGCACAACCTGAACTACTTTTACAAGAATATTGAAGGATTGCTTGAGGTTTCAATAGGTCATGCACTTATATGTGATGCCTTGTATTTGGGGCTAAACAACACCGTGCAAATGTATAAGCAGTGTTTGCAGCAATAAGCAGCGGCTAATCTTTTGAACTGATAAAATTATAGTCTTTCACAATGCGAGAAATAAAGGAAAGCGTATCCTTTTCTATCGCTTTTATACCCAGCTTGGCTTCTATTGTGGCTCGTGTTTTTTCAATCAACGTAATAGTACTCACCGTATACGTTTTATTTATAGCAGCAATCACCTCTTTCAGCGTTTCAATATCCGCAGATGACAGTTCACCGGCTTGCGGATACTGGGGTTGGTAATTTTCGTCAGTTTCTTCAAACAAAGTTTGCTCAAGCGTAACGCGGGGTTTTAGCTTAGCTACCGTTGTGCCCGCAGCCATATCGCCTAAGCGTTGGCTTTTTTCACCAAACAAAAAAGAAATCATTGCTACAGAGCCTTGCGAAATAAGCACTTCAAATAAGCCCAACAACCAACGTAACGCGTAATCGCCAACGGTAGGCTCAGTACCGTCTAACCGTATAACGCGGGTTTTCATTACCAATTTGCCTATACTGCGTCCGTTGTTAAAAAGTTCAAACAAGGGGTGATACAATATTATAAGGGCATACATAGTAACTTGTAAAGGAATGGTTTGTGGTAGTCCTAACCGAAACCCCAAAACTACCCCCCAAAGTATCAATATATCTATTATTCCGGCCAAAAGTCTGTCGCCCAAACTGGCAAGTTCAAAATTAAGGCGGACATTTTGTGTGGTATTAATTATCAGGTTTTCAGACATACTTAAACGCTAATGGAGTATTGTGTATATATGGTATTCGTCAAAAATAACAAAACAGCCGTCAATATCTCGGTTCAAATATATATTTTGCAAGGGTAAGCAGGGTATTACATCTATGCGCGAAGCAGCTTTTACCAAACAAAACCATCAGAAATGGAAGGCCTTTGAAGACCAAATGGCACAAACGGCCAATACCCACCCCGATAAGTTGGCGGAGTTGTTTATAGAGATTACCGACGATTTATCGTATGCCCAAACGTATTACCCGCAATCAAAAACCACACAATACCTTAATGGTTTGGCAATAAAAGCCCACCAAACCATTTACCGTAATAAAAAAGAGAAACAAGGCCGCTTACTCAATTTTTGGACATACGAGGTGCCCCTTTCCATACAGCAAGCACGCATTCCTATGCGCGTATCATTAATAATATTTGTGCTGGCAATATTGGCAGGTATCGTATCCACTTATTTTGATAAAGACTTTCCGAGGTTCTTTTTGGGTAATGAATACGTGAATACCACCCTCAACAATATTTCTGAGGGCAATCCTATGGGTATTTACGGCGATAGCGGCAGCACCGATATGTTTTTTCGCATCACATTCAATAACATCATGGTATCATTACGGGTAATAGCATTGGGCATATTAGCCTCAGTGTTTACATGTATTGGCCTTTTGCAAAATGGTGTAATGGTGGGTGTGTTTTTTACTTTTTTGTTTAACGAGGGAGTACTGGGCACAGCCATGATGACAGTGTGGATACACGGTGTTATTGAAATTTCGAGCATTGTGATAGCAGGCGGAGCCGGCATTTTACTGGGCAACAGTATCCTGTTTCCGGGTACTTACACACGTATGCAATCGTTAAAAAATAATGCCCGTATAGTAATAAAAATTGCGGTTGGTTTGGTGCCGCTGTTTATAATAGCCGGCTTTTTAGAAAGCTTTGTAACCCGATATTACCAAGAACCCATAGTAGGTATTTTGTCTATAGGCATCACACTGCCTTTTATAGTGTGGTACTACATTATACTTCCTAAAAAACTTTATAAGAAATTGTATGCACAACAAGGTTGAGTTATATAAACAACGAGATTTCAGTCAGGTATTTGCCGATAGTGTAGCCTTTATAAAGCGTAATTTTAAAGGCTTATTACGTAGCTTGGTAGTAATAGTGGCTCCGTTGTATGTTATCTCATCTGTAATGATGTCGATGTTTTCAATCAATGTAATCGATGCAGCTTCGCAATCAGATACCTATTATGGCAGCAACAGGCAAAACGTACTTTTTGATACAATTTTCGGGTGGAATTTCATTATAGCCATGCTGCTGGCCTTTGTTACCATTGTATTGGCCATAAGCGTAGTGTTTGGCTACATTAAGTTGTATGGCGAAAACAAGCAAGAGATAACCCCCGCTGATGTATGGCAAGAAATACGTAATCGTGCAGCACGGTTATTTTTCTTTTTACTGGGCTATATGTTTGTATTGTTCATCGGGTTTTTCTTAATCTCACTTGTACTCACCCTATTTTTAGCGGCCTTGGTAATTATTCCTATTATCGGGCCAATAATAATTGTATGTGTGTTTTTCATATTCATGTTGGCCTCGGTCACGTTTATCACCATACTGTTGCCCGTAGTATATTATGAAAACGATGGTTTTTTCGAATCCATCGGCAGGGTAGTGCGCCTATTGCGCGGTAACTTTTGGCAAACTATGGCGGTTACATTTGTTTCGGCCGTAGCGGTGCAATTATTAGCAAGCATTGTATATCAAGCATTACTGCAAGGTATTGAAGTTTTAAAAACAGGTGCTGAGCAAGTGAATGTAAACACAGTAAAAACCATACTTATTGTTTATTTTACAGTAACTCCCATAGTATTGTTTTTTGGGTATTTATTCCAATTCAGCGCCAGTGGGTTTGCGTACTTTGGCCTTATTGAAAAATTAGAATATATAGGCTTGCGGAAAAAAGTAGAAGCCATTAATGAAATTATTGATATAAAACCTGAAGAGCAATACTAAGCCTTGAAACTAAAATCACTGTTACTTTTTTTCCTTATCACACTGTGTGCTCTGGCTGCTCAGGCGCAAGCAAACAGCGTAGTTGATACCGCTTTGTTTGATAAAAGCACGGTAACTCCAAGACAACCCGATAGCAAGCAAATAGAGGAATACAAAAACAACAGCGATTTTAATTACGAAAAAAGCTACGAGAAAGGCGAAAGCCCTTTGCAGCGGTTTTTAAACTGGTTGGGCGAAAAGCTTTTTGGTACAAAACTGGCAAAATTTACCATGCAGCAACAAAAAGCTATTCAATGGATTCTTATTGGATTATTGGTAGCGGGTATTTTGTATTTTTTAATGAAAAACGAAATACGTACCCTTTGGCGCAGAGGTAACTCCGGCGAAAGCGGCCAAACCCTTAGCACCAGTTTTATTGATTTATCAGCAAGCGCAAGCAGTTTACAAGCGCAACTACAAAAGGCAATAGCTGCCAAAAACTATAAAGAAGCCATCCGCTTGTATTATACCCTTGCTCTAAAGCAACTATCAGCGGCAGGGTTTATTACACTCACCATTAACAAAACCAATAGCCAGTATTTATACGAGTTGCCCACCGGTGGTGTAAAAGCCCCTTTTAAGCTGCTTACATTTTATTTTGAGTATGTGTTTTACGGTGATTTTGAAGCCACCGAAAACCTGTTTAAGAAAGCCGAAGAAACCTACTTTGAGTTGGTAAAAAGCGATAAAAAACTAAAGGCAAATGAAAACAGGAACAGCTAAATACATACTTGCGGTTGTGCTGTTGTTTGCAGTGCTGCTTAGCATTGAGTTGGGAGCACCCAAGCCTACGGACTGGACTGAAACTTATGGAGCCGATGATAAGATACCCTATGGCGGTTACATTGTGTTTAAACAAATGCAAGCGCTCAACGGGGGCAAAGACATTAAACGGCAAGAAAAAACCCCCTATTTATACATTGACGAGGCTGAAAAAATAGCGGGTGGAAAATCAAACCTGGTAATAATAACTTCGGGTGGCAGCATTGATGAATATGAGTGGGACAAACTATTAGAGTATGCCAAAAGGGGTAATAATGTGTTCATTTCTTCTGAGTATTTTAATAATTATACCCTTGAGGATATCGGCATCCAAGCCATGGAATACCCCAAATACTTTAGCAAAGACACTGTTTTGTATGCCAAATTGGTAAGCCCCACACTAAAGGCAGATAAGTTTGCCTACCCATTTACGGAGAACATTACCTGCTTTGAGATAGACAGTAATCCGGATAAAAACCTCAAAATATTGGGCGTAATAAACGATTCATTGGTAAATTTTGTACAGTACACCTGCGGCAAAGGCAAAGTTTTGTTACATACCAACCCCAAAATGTACAGCAATATGTACTTGTTAATGGGTGATAACTACAAATACACCTTCAATACGTTATCGTACCTGCCTCCTCAAACCATACTTTGGGATGAGTTTTACAAAGAAAAAGACATCAACAACGGACCCGTTAAAACAGGTTCGCCGCTCACATACATATTACAACAACCTGCCTTTAGGGCGGCATTTTACCTTGCGCTATTGGGAATTGGGCTGTTTTTTCTGTTCCGTATCAAGCGTCGGCAAAGGCCCATACCCATTATTGAACCGCTGGCCAATACATCGCTTGATTTTACCCGCACCATAGGGCAATTGTATTTTAACAAAGGTAACCATGCCGATATAGCTGCAAAAAAAGTGCAGCACCTTGTACAATTTATATACAGCCGTTACTACCTGCGTTTTGATTTTGAGAACCCTGAGTTTGCAATACTACTGGCCGAAAAGAGTGGCGTTGCCGAAAAAGATGTACGGTTTATGTACTATTTAATTATAACTGTTCGCAAAACAAGCGGGTTAACACCCGATAGAGTATTAGAACTAAGTAAAGTAATCGATAACTTTTATAAAAAAGCCAACTGATGGAAGAATTTGAAAACAGAGTGGACATAAGCCACCTTTCGCAATCGATAGAAAAAATACGGGAAGAAATGGCCAAAGTAATAGTAGGCCAGCACCGCATGATAGATCAAATGATTGTGGCACTGTTGGCCAACGGTCACGTGCTGCTTGAAGGCGTTCCCGGTATCGCCAAAACCCTTACCAGCAAACTATTGGCAAAATCGTTTTCGGTAGGTTTTTCGCGCATACAGTTTACCCCCGATTTGATGCCCAGCGATATTATAGGAACCTCTATATTTAATCAAAAGACCCATGAGTTTGAGTTTAGAAAAGGGCCTATATTCAGCAATATTGTGTTGATTGACGAGATAAACCGTGCTCCTGCCAAAACACAGGCTGCCTTGTTTGAGGTAATGGAAGAACGCCAGATAACTGCCGACGGAAGAACATCGGTGTTAGAAGCTCCGTTTATCGTATTTGCCACCCAAAACCCCATTGAGCAGGAGGGAACCTACCGCTTGCCCGAAGCACAGCTTGACCGCTTTTTGTTTAAAATAGAGATTGAATACCCTTCATTACAAGAAGAGATTAAAATACTAACCGATTTCAACGGCCAAACTGCTGCAAACCCTGTAGCACTGGTTAATCCTGTTATCAGTCGCGAGGAATTATTGGCTCATCAAAAAACCGTAAAACAGATTTTTATCGAAGAAAAATTGCTTACCTACATAGCCACTTTGGTGCAGCAATCGCGCAATTTTAACGGCCTGTACTTGGGTGCATCGCCACGCGCTTCGCTAAATATTATGAATGCGGCAAAAGCATTTGCAGCCATACGCGGCCGTGATTTTGTAAGCCCCGACGATGTGCAGGAGGCGGCCTACCCCGTATTGCGCCACCGTATTATCCTTACCCCTGAAAAAGAAATGGAAGGCGCTACCTCCAATGATATTGTAAAACAACTGATTGAAAAAGTAGAAGTACCGAGGTAATCCCCTCCTTCCTGAGCTTGCCGAAGAGGAGCCTGTCGAAGGGAAACCACAAAACATCAAAACAAAACTTGTTACTCATCAAGTACATAAAATCACTATACCTCACCAACCGTTTTTTCTACGGGTTGGCAATCATTGCCGTTGTGCTGGTGGCAGGTTTCTTTGTGCCCGTGCTGTTTGCAGCGGGCAAAGCTGCTTTATACGTTTACGGTGCGATTACGGTAGTTGATATATTAATGCTGTACGCCCGCAAACAAGGGATAATGGCATCCCGTACCATGGCTGATAAGCTAAGTAACGGCGACCCGAACCCTATTTTGATAGAGGTAGAGAACCGTTATCCGTTTCTTATTTATACAGAGGTGATTGACGAAATACCTGAGCAGTTTCAGTACCGCAAAAACACATCGTATTTTTCACTCAAAGCCGACGCTAAAAAACAGTTTACCTACGAGCTACGCCCCCAAAAACGTGGCGAATACACCTTTAATAAGCTGAATGTGTTTGCAGGTACCTTGTTGGGGCTGGTAAACCGCCGTTTTACATTTGATGTGGAGATAACCGTACCTGTGTACCCATCGTACATACAAATGCACAAATACGAGTTGCTGGCCATTAGCAACCGTTTGGTGATGGCAGGGATTAAAAAGATACGTCGCATAGGGCATAATTTTGAGTTTGAGCAAATACGCGACTATGTGCAGGGCGATGATTTCCGCACGATAAACTGGAAGGCAACCGCTCGCAAAGGCGATTTTATGGTAAACCAATACCAAGACGAAAAATCGCAGCAGGTGTACAGCATTATTGATAAAGGACGGGTGATGAAAATGCCCTTTGAAGGGCTTAGTTTGATGGATTACGCCATCAACGCAAGCTTGGTAATCAGCAACATCGCTATTAAAAAGTACGACAAAGCAGGCTTGATTACATTTACCGAGGAGAAGGTGAGCATTTTGCAGGCTGAGCGTAAACCCGACCAGATGGGCAAGATATTAGAAACTTTGTATGCCCAAAAAACCCGCTACCTTGAAGCCAACCACGAGCTGCTTTATACCACCGTTAGGAGGCAGATAAAGCAGCGCAGTTTGCTGTTGTTTTATACCAACTTTGAGTCGATGACATCACTGCGCAGGTACCTGCCTTATTTCAGAGGACTTGCAAAAAGCCATTTGCTGGTGGTGATTTTCTTTGAAAATACTGAACTGGAAGCACTTACTCAAGATACAGCCCTTACGCTGGAAGACGTTTATATTAAAACCATTGCCGAAAAGATGATGTATGAAAAACGGCAGATAGCCGCAGAGTTATTAAAGTATGGCATACAAAGCATACTTACCCCGCCGCAAGACCTATCGGTAAATACCATCAACAAATACCTTGAACTTAAATCACGCGGGTTGATTTAGTGACTTTACTACAACCGCAAGTAAACCACTATCGTTATCTAAGTATGAAGTATCTCGCAGCTCTGTGTGTATTGATTCTTTTTGTCCCGGTAAATGGTCAGATGAAGTCAGATGCTGAACTTTTTAAGGTGATTGAGAAGCGTAAGTATTCTGAAATATTAGCGTATGTATTTAATACAAAGGGATACGAAAGTGCGCGTCACTATACATTTGAGACAAAAGACTCGGCATTGTGTTCAGTAATCCGTATTTATTTTGGTGACAGCAGCTACTCCTATGACGCAATAAGAAAAGGGGATAGTGTATTGAAGTTTCAGTTTCGCAAAATGGCGGGTAAACTTGAAATTATTGCCTCCGATTTTTTAGATACTGCTACAACCGGTTTGGCGATGAGGGAATTAGAAGGGGTAGACAGTATGCGGTTTATTAAAAGAAGAGAATATGTATATGGGAGCAATTGTGGATTTACAGGTGACGCTCCCTATTATCGAATACTGCTAAACGAACTGGTTGAAAGGAAAGACACTATTGCTTTGGAGAATTGGCTAATTGCTTTACAGCCTGAATTACAAGCGTATGCTGTAGAAGGTTTTTATAAACTAAGACTTGGCGGTTATGTTTTAACACAAAAGCAAAGGGGATTAATAAAGTCTGTGAAAGAGAACAAGTATGGAATGGTAACTGTTTGCCACGGATGCGTGTACTCAAGCGATTTTCTTCAATCTGTGGTTGAAGAGTTTACTTTTTAATGCTTACTGATAAATGTTCAATGTCCACTAAAAACAGCCTCTCCTTTTATCCGTTCAAGGGTAGTATTATCAAGCAGGTGGTGGCCTGCGTCGGGCAATAACAGTATGGGGTGATTGAGTTTTTGGGCAAAGGCTATTGCCGCTTTATAGTTTACCACCACATCTTTTTTACCGTATAACAATACCACGCGGCAGCCGTTGGCATTTAGCCGTTGTTGTAATTGCTTTTTTGAGCAACTGAAGTTTTTTAGCGCCCGCCAGCGTTTATACAAAAGATTGCGCTTTTCAAACGTATCAATCTTGCGCATAATAAACCCCTGCAACGTACTACCCAATAACTTGGCAAATGCAAAAATGGGAGTGGGGCGGGTTACAAAACGGCTGAACATAAAATTGCCCAACGATGTACCCACTGCAAAGGTATAAAAGCCCTCGTTGCCTATACCCGTTGCCGCAGCCAGCCAAAGCAGGTTTATGCGTTCAGCAAAATGGAAGGCAGTAAACGTAGCTACCCGCCCGCCGATGCTATACCCGAATACCGAAAACTTTTGGGGATTGCCGTTTTCAGCCAAAATAGCGGTTAAAATCTGTTTCCAATCGTCGGCATTGGGGAGTTGGCTTTCTTCCCAAGTAGATAGGCCGTGATAAAAAACATCAATGCTGATAACTTTAAAGCGTTTGCCGAAAGTATCGCCCAAAATACTAAGTGAAGCAGCATCTTTTCCATAGCCGGGAAAAGCCAGCAGTAACTCATTACCGCTACCAAATACCTGATACGAAATAATGGAAGCCTTGTATTTTATTGAGCGGTACAAGCTATTTGCGTTTTTTGAGCTGCAGTTTACCCTTTTTATCTTCTAATACCCCTATTTTTTTAAGAATACGTATGGGCGAGATACCAATACCGTAAGTATAATTGGGCGCGCTAAAATCATCGCTAACTATTGACGAAAACAAGGCATAACGATAACCCAAACCCGCACTCACATTCAGCCAATCGGTAATGCGGTACATGGCTCTGAAATTAAACTCAAGCGGTACAAAACCGGGGCGTATTTGCTCAAGTTGTTCGCCGGTAGCAGCATTATAACGGGTTCGTTTGCCTACTCCGTAGCCTATCTGCACAGGCACGGCCAATTCCCAATGTTTTGAATTATGGACTACATACTCGCAGGTAGCACTCACATACGTCATTGATAAGTCTTGTTGTATGCGACGTTCAGCAATGGTGTACTGGTTTTCTATAAACGTACGCGACACTTTAAAACGGTTACCGTACACGCCAATAAAAAGGCGCACTTTATCATCAAAATCGGCACCCACACGTAAACCGTCAACCACAACGGGAGCTTCCCTAAAAAAACTGTGTCTTCCGTCCAACTCCACCACAAACGAAGGCTTTTTATTACCTACGTAGTATTTAATAGTGTCCCAAGGGTTATGTTGTGCCTTTGCCGTAGTGCAAAAAAATATCAGTAGCCCCAAGACAGCCAAACTTTTAAAAAAAGGTATGTATGGCACGGCTCCTTTTTTTTGCACGGTTATTTTAAACACATTTAGTTAGATGTAGCCATTTTAGGCTTCTCAAGGGCTATGCCTGTTTCTTTTATCTTACCGTAGCCGCCGTACACGTTGCGCACCCTTGTAAAGCCATGCTTTTTAAGGATAGATGCCGCAATCATTGAGCGGTAACCACCTGCGCAATGCACGTAATAATCATCGGTTTTGGGTAAGGTATTCAGTTCTTTTTCAAGATTTTGCAGGGTAATCCAACGGGCATCTTTAACGTGGCCGTCGTTAAACTCGCCTTCTTTACGCACGTCCAAAACAGCTATTTGGCCGTGTTTATAATCTATTTCAAGCTCTTCAGGTTCAACCGAAATTATCATATCAACCGGTTTGCCTGCATTAGCCCAGCTTTCAAAACCTCCGGCAAGGTAGCCGCGTATGTCTTCAAAACCGGTACGGGCAAGGCGGGTAATGGCTTGTTCTTCGTCTCCTGCGTAGCAAACCAATGCAACAGGCGATTTAATATCCAACAAGGTAGCTGCCCAAATGGCAAACTGCCCGTCAAGTCCTATATTTATTGATTTTGGAATAAAACCCAACTCAAAATCTGCAGGTTTGCGGCAATCTATCACCACCATACCTTCGGCAAGGGCTTTTTCAATATCACTCACGGTAAGGTGGGTGTTGCCTTTGGCTATCACGTCTTCAATAGGTAAGTAACCGGCCTTGTTCATTTTAGCATCGGCAAAAAAGTAGGCAGGGGCGGGTGCAATGCCATCGGTAAGGGTTTTTATAAACTCATCCTTATCCATGTCTTGCAAGGCATAGTTCAATTTCTTTTGCTCGCCCAAAGTGCTGTAAGTTTCTTTACCGATGTTTTTACCGCACGCAGAGCCGGGGCCGTGTGCAGGGTAAAGTATCAAGTTATCAGGCAGGGTTTTAATTTTTTTGTTCAGCGATTCATACATCATGCCCGCCAACTCTTCTTTGGTCATTACACCGTCCAGTAAATCAGGGCGGCCTACATCGCCTACAAACACGGTATCACCTGTAAAAATGCTGTGCTGGTTTCCCGCTTCATCGTACAATAAATAGCACGACGATTCAGGGGTATGGCCGGGGGTGTGCAGCACTTCAAAAGTGAGCAAACCTACTTGTATTTTTTCACCGTCTTTGGCTTCGTGTATTTCAAAGCTAGTATTGGCAGTAGGGCCAAACACAATGGGTGCGCCTGTTTTTTTAGCCAAATCAATATGCCCCGAAACAAAATCAGCGTGAAAGTGGGTTTCAAAAATGTATTTTATGGTAGCCCCGCGTTGGTTCGCCTTTTCGATATAGGCATCTACGTCGCGCAAGGGGTCAATAATTACCGCTTCTCCTTCTGATTCTACGTAATACGTAGCTTGTGCAAGACAGTTGGTGTATAGTTGTTCAACAAACATAACAGTGGGATAATTAATAAATTCAAAGGTAAGGGTTAAAAATTTGTTTTGGTAAACAGGTTGCTACAGCTGCTTAGCAACAGTTCCCACAAACTCTTTCAGGTAAAAAGGCTCAAAGTAGGCCACATCCTCAAAGCGTTGTTGTTTATAAGCCTCAAGTGCCAATGCTCCATTGTACAATGCACTTGGATGCACATTAGGCACAAACACAGCATTTGGGTGTTGTATGGTGTCCGTACATTTATCAGCCCCATCACCAAAAAAAACTACTTGTTGTGCGGCAAGTTCAGTGCCAAAAGAAGTGCCGTCAATTATCAGGGCTTCTGTTTCCTTTACAACCTCCAGCATGGGGTTGTAAAGTGCGCAATACACTTCCATGCGGCGGGCATCAATCATAGGGCAAAGTAGGGTATTGGCAACAGTGTATTGCAACAATGCGGGGTGGCAAGCCATTGTTTGCAACGAGTTAAGCGCAATGAGCGGTTTGTTTAGGGCATAACACAATCCTTTGGCAGCTGATACACCGATACGCAATCCCGTATATGAACCGGGGCCTTTGCCCACTGCCACCGCATCGATTTGAGATAATGTGAGGCCGGCTTTTTTTACCACTTCATCAATAAAAAGGGTGATGTTGGCACTATGGCTGTTACGGCGATTGTCTTCGCGTGATGATACCACTTGTCCGTTGGTTTGTACAGCAACCGAACAAATGCCTGTAGAGGTTTCTATGCTAAGTATGTGAGTCAAAAGAGTATTAAAAATAATTCTCTATCACCAGTTTTATAATCACCAATAGCGCAAATAAGGCAAAAATGGTTTTTATAACGGGCGAAGGGGTTTTGTGTGAAAGACTGACGCCGAATCCTACTGTAATAAACGTTCCGGCTGCCATAGGCAGAGCCACTGAATATACGATGTAACCGATGTGAGGCAATACAACATCGGCTGATGGCGTAGAGGTGAAATATTTTATCGAAAGCATAAGGGCGATTAATGGCACTACCCCCGCTGATATGGAGGTTGCTTTCTTAATGTCCATTTTCAAAAAATCAGTAAAACTGGGTACCATAATCATACCGCCGCCCAAGCCTGAAAAGGCAGTAAAAACACCTGTCAGTAAACCCGTTAGTCCAAACTGGTAGGGCTTGGGTTCAGCAGCTTCTTTAGGTGTTTCGCGTTTGCGGGTATACAGCATCCGCAAAATCATAGGGCTTAGCATCAATAAAAAAACAAGGTTAAAAGTTTCTTTACTATACCAAGTACCGTTTTGTATCAGCCATGTAAAAAACCATGCGGTTGCAATGGCAGGAACGGAGGTATATGAGATAAAGCGCGGATAAAAGTTTTTAATACGGTATTGTTTATAACTGTTTATTACCCCTGTGAAAATGATAATAAACAATGAGTTTGCAATGATAAACTGCGCCAAATCTTCGCGCGGGAAACCAAAGCGGGTAAACACAAAATCGAGAATGGGGATGAAAATAATGCCGCCGCCTACTCCCAGCAAGCCCGACATGAAACCTCCGGCAGCACCGGCTGCTATCAGTATTAGTATATCAAGAATATCGTATTGCAAAACGGGTGTATAAGTGTGGTGCAAAAATACTCTTTTGGCTTGTTACTACGTAAGTACTTACACGGTAACTTATTGTATTATGCCCTATTAGTGTGGTACTTTTTGGCGAGGTAATAAAAAAGCCGCTGTATGAATCACACAGCGGCTTGAGTTATATCGTAAGCAGAGCTTATTAATGCTCGTGGTCATGGTCATGTCCGTCGTGGTCATGGTCATGACCTTCGTGACTGTGGCCGTTATGGTGAGCGTGGTTGTGCTCGTTGATGATTTTGTAGAACTCTTCAGTACCCACTTCTTTCTCTTCAATAGTAACCATACCTTTCACAGTAGCTATTACGGCGCGGTTGATAGCAATTTCAGCCATACGATTGCGGTAATCGTCTTTCTTCAATTGCTCATCGCTAAATGCTTTTACTGTGCTTGGGTCTGGATTGTACATCCCGTATTGGTTAAACAAGTTGAAGGTATAGCCCAAAGATGCTTTTTCAATTTCCTCGGGAGTAGCTTCAAGATTATACAAACGTTCAAACTTATCACGTACCAATGAGTAGCGCAAACCTGCTTTTTCAGCAGTGTATTTGCTTTCAATATTATCAGCGTTGTAAGTTTTGCTTTGGGTATCCATCAACCAACGTTTCAAGAAGGTGTCGGGCAAATCAAACGTGTGTTTATCAGTAATCAAGTGGCTTATTTCATGCTCAAGGTGGTGGTTGGCTTCGTTTTCAAAGTAAAAGCCCAATTCAGCTTCAACTTTTTGCCTAAAGTCTTCAACAGTAGTTACCACACCGGGGCCAAACATCTTATCAAACAACTCTTGGTTTATTTCAGCATCAATGTAACGCTTAATTTCAACCACTTTCATATCAAAAGTAGGGTTCAAATCATTCACACCTTCTTTAGGTATTCCAAGTGCATTACCAATTACAGTTTCGTTGCCGTTAAACAAGTCAAAAATATTCACCTTCAACTCCGTGTCCTTAGCAATACCCACCAATTGTTTTTTCAACTCTTCGTTGGTTACCAATTCAGCAGTTAACGATACACGACGGTTTGCAATGCCACCTTCAAGCGGTTGGCCTGCTTCGTCAAGTTCAGTTACATCAGCATAAATCACATCCTTCTCCTCAGCCACATCCACATCGCTAATTTCAGCATAGCGTTTTTGTATGTTGGCAATCTCCTCATTAATCATTTTCTCATCTACCTTTATCTTGTAAAGGGTTAGAACGTCTTGTGTGCCAATGTTAATTTCAAAATCAGGCATCAAACCCAAATCAAAAGCAAACACAAAATCTTCGTCGGCATCAAAATTAATTTTGCTTTCTTCGGTATCGCTCATCAAGGGCTGGCCCAATATTTCAATATTATTATCGCGCAGGTAATCAAACAGATATTGTGATGCAAGGCGGTTCACCTCATCCACTTTCACGCTGCGGCCATAGTTTTTCTGTACAATCCCCATAGGGGCTTTTCCGGGGCGGAAGCCCGGCATTGATACTTTGCGTTGAAGTTCTTTCAGTTCTTTTTCAATAGCCGGCCTGTAATCTTCAGGCGTTAGGGTTATAGAAAGTTTCGCGTTTAAATCGTCGGTTTTGGCAAATTTTGCGTCCACTTTGGTATGTTATTAATTGTGATATTATAGTAATAGGAAAGCCTTCGAAAAAGGCTGGCAAAAATAGGTATATTATATTGAAAATGTAGAATGTATAGCCAAAACCTTACCAAGCCATTGTTTAGATGGCACAATGGCAAGGGTTGCCGCATTGGCAGCGGCTATTTCTTGTTCTCTTTTTTATCCTTACGGCCAAAGATTGAGAAATGTACGTAGCGTTTAGGATGCTCTTTCATGTCTTTTAGTAACGCATCCAACGATGAGGCCGACTGTTCAAGATTGTTGTACAGCTTCTTGTCGTTTATCAGCAAACCAATGCTGCCTTCGCCTTTGTTTATCTTTTCGGTAATAAGGGCAACTTCTTTCAAGGTAGCCTCAGCATTAGCAACCACTTGTTTAATGTTTGATGCAGCCAAGGTATCGCTCACACGGCGCAGGTTAGCTATCACCGCATTAATGTTCTCGTTGTTGTTTTTAAGATTGTTGCTGATAGATAAAACATTACCAAATATGGCATCTAACTTTTCACTTTGGTCGGCCACCAACTTATCTAAATTATCAGAGGTTGATTTAAAGTTGTGGGTAATATGATCAAGATTAGCAATAGTGCCGCGAAGGTGTGCACCGCTCTCGCCCCCGAAAATCGAGTCCATTGAAACCAATATACTCTCTATTTTATCCTTTAGCGGTTTGGCAATCTCTGATAATGAACTGGTGAGCGAGGGCTGGGTTTCACTAATAAGGGTACTTCCGCTTTCAAGCAACTTGGGCTTGCCTGATAATATCAACTCAATATTTTTCGACCCGAATAAATCAGCATTAATAATACGTGCTATTGAGCTATCCCCTACTTCAATATCATTAAATATTTCTATAGTAACTTTCACCTTCATGTTATCTTCAGGTATCAAGCCCACTTTGGTCACTTGCCCTACTTTGTATCCATTTATGGTTACAGCATTTGAGCCGGCCAAACCCTCTACCTTATCGTAAACAGCATAATATACTTTGGTTCGGGTAAAAAGGTCTTTGCCTTTCAAAAAGTTATAACCCAGCACCAGCAGGGTAATTGCTATGGCGGTAAGAGCGCCTACTTTGGTTTCGTTAGATACTTTCAAACTCACTTTATGCAAATTTAGTTAAATAGTTGCAATAGCCATTTTTTTTACCACAAACCGTCGCTTTTTGGGGATAAACCGCAGCCGGTATTACGTACAATTATATAAACGGTTGTTTTTAGCAAACTAATGGATGAAAAATCTATTTAAACGGTGGCAATGAAAAAAGGGAATACCAAGTCGGTATTCCCTTTTTATGAGAATGTGTATATATTTTTAAGGCGTTATTACCTATTGCTTACTTGTTCTTGCGGGCATCAATGGCTTTCTTAACACCCAAAGTAGCACCTGCGGCTAACAAAAGGGTAATACCACCATCAAGGGGAACCGGGTTGAAAACAGGACCAGGACCTGGCTGAGCCATTACGCTACCAAGACCGGCAATCAAAAACATGAACCCCACTGATGCAATTATTTTAAACATTTTCATAGAGCAAATATATAACTTATTTTTTTATGATAATTTTATTATGTTGTTAAAGAATTTTATTCTTTTGCTGCAACAAAGATACAATCACATCACAATAATGCAACCTTATAAGGTTAAAGTTTTACTAACAGGTGCCACCGGTTTCTTAGGTTCGCATTTAGCCATCAGTTTACTGCAACACGGATACGCTGTAACCGCTATAAAAAGAGGGGGTTCAAGCCTTTTAGAGTTTGATACTATATGCGCAATGAGAGGGGTAAAAACCGACCTTCTTGCACATTTGGAGTGGAAAGAGTGTGATATATTAGACACTTTTGCTGTGGCAGATGTAATGCAAGGAGTAGATTATGTTTTTCATACTGCAGCGGTGGTTTCTTTTTGGGCAAAAAAGCGTGATGAGATGATGCAAACCAATGTGCAGGGCACAGCAAACATTGTAAACTGCGCTTTAGAGGCAGGCGTGAAAAAGCTTTGTTATGCAAGCAGTGTAGCAGCTTTGGGTAGAGAAAAAGACGGGGATGTAGTGGATGAAAATACACCTTGGCGCGATAGTAAATACAATACAATGTATGCCATAAGTAAATACCTTGCTGAAATGGAAGTATGGCGGGGTGTAGAGGAAGGTTTGGATGCAGTGATTGTGAACCCCGGTATTATATTAGGTGAGGGCCTATGGCACAAAGGTTCGTGCAGGTTAATTGATACCGCATATAAAGGCATGGCCTTTTACACCAAAGGGCAAAGCGGATATGTGGATGTGCTGGATGTGTGCAGGGCTATGATACAATTGATTGAAAGCCCGATAAAAAATCGCCGTTTTGTAATGGTATCAGATAATTTAACGTTTAAAGATTTTTTTACGCGTGTGGCGGCAGGCTTTGGAAAGAGAGGGCCAACCATTGCTGCCGGTAATGTTTTAACCCAATTGGCACGGATATATTACGGCATCAAAGCTCTTGCAGGAAAAGAACCTTTGGTTACAAAAGAAACTGCACGTAACAGCCAAAAAAAGTTTACGTATATAAGCAATAGTATAAAGAACGAATTAGGCTTCGTATTTACCCCTTTTGATGAAAGCGTAGCACGGATTTGCAAAGCATATACTACATTCAAAAAATCATAAATCACTACATTTCTTTAAGTTGCATTTAAAAAATATACGTACCTTAGCAAGAGAATATTGCTGTTCGTCATAAAAAACAACTGTTCACATAAGTAATCTGCCACCGGTTTAAAAAAGATAAGCCGCAGAACATGCAATACTATATTTGGGAGTAACAAAAACAACGATTTTATTTATATCAAACATGAAAACAAGGATTTTTACAGGGGTTTTATCTGCACTCTTATTGTTAGGTTTTTCTAATTGTAAGCGGGATAATAATCCAAATAATAACAACACGAATTCAGTAGGCGAGGTTACCATTGATGCCAAAGACCTTGTGGTACCTGCCAAATTTAACTTTGAGACTGAAAAAGAACTAACCATACGGGTAGCAGTAACCAATCCAAGCTTTGCCGGAGAACGTTTTGTAATTAAAATATACTCAGAGGTTCCCTCAACCGGTGCCGTAATAGCAACAGGTATAACCAACCCAACATCGTATGAGTACAGCACCAAAATACGGGTACCCGCCTATGAAGAGTTTATTTATATAGAAAAAAATAACGCAGACGGAAGCAGCCGCTATGAGAAAGTGAAAGCTAACAAGTTTGTGGCTACAACATTTACAGGCGACCCTAACGACGGAAAATACACATTTCAAAAATCGGGCAGCGGTATGACTTGCTCAAGCGGTTGCTCATCAACAACCAATAACCTAAGCGGAACATCATCTATTAATAGTAATCATACCCGTTGTTTCACAGGCACACTTTCAAACGCTAATATCACGGTAAAAAGCGGTGGTACAGCCAAAATATGCGGTAGCGGTACCATTGCAAGTTTAACTGTGCAAGGCACAGGGAAAGTATATTTTTTAGAGGGTAGTAAAATTACCATCGCAAGTTTTAGCGGCACCAGCAGCGATAACTTAATGAAAAGCTGGAGCGATAGTTTAGTATTTTCAGGCTCGGTGAGCCTTTTGGGTGATTTTTATAACTACGGACCAACCTACATTGGGGGGGCACTCAGCACCGGCTCAAGCAGTATATTAAAAAACTACGATGTTTTAAATGTATCGGGTAGCGTTAGCTTTAGTAACGATGTATATAACTACCACCACTTTTTTGTTGGCGGCGCTTTGGATAATTACTCAGGCGGCGACGTTGAAAATTGCTGCTATATTAATGTGGCAGGCGATTTGGCAACAAGCGGCAGTTTCTTAAGCAGCGGGTATATAAAAGTAGGAGGTACATTTACACAAAGCAGCAGCACAGAAACCGATCTTGATGATGGAGCCGTTTTGAGCACCAAAAATATTGTGTTGAATGGGGATATTAATGGTATTGGCAGCGATAGGAGTAAAATAAAAGTTACCCATACAACTACTATTAATAGTAACGGAGATGTGGACGGAAAAATTGATTTGTGCGACAGTAATGGTATTGAAACCAATACGGGCGGTATAAACTCACCTGCGGCGGCAAGTTGCAGTGGTTATATAAGCTCAAGTACTTGCTTCCCCGATGGTTTTGGGCAACCTGCTATACAAGATGCTGACAGCGACGGTGTTGCCGATGCACAGGATGAGTATCCCAACGATGCTACCCGCGCCTTTAACAGCTACTACCCATCAGCTACAACCACAGCCACCCTTGCTTTTGAAGATTTGTGGCCTGCAACGGGCGATTATGATTACAACGATTTAATTCTTGCATACAACATTCAAAAAGTATTAAATGCAGACAACAAAGTAGTTGATTATAAGGTGAAAATGAAAGTACGTGCCATTGGCGCATCGTACGATAACGGTTTCGGTTTTCAATTGGATGAATTAGTGCCAAGTGATGTTGCCAGCGTAACCGGCCAAGTATTAATACGCAGCTACATTACCCGCAATGCAAACAATACCGAAGCAGGACAGAGCAAAGCCGTAATTATTTGTTATGATTCTCCCGAGCCTTCGTTGCAACGGCCTTCTGGCTCAATGTTTAATACCATACAAGCCAACCCTACAGGTACTTCTGATACTATCCGCGTAAATGTGACTTTTGCAAGCCCCGTTGTTGATTCTAAGTTAGAGATAGGTGATTTTAACCCCTTCATCATGACCAACAAACGCCGCGGCTACGAAGTGCACTTGGGTAATATGCGACCTACCGATTTGGCTACCACCAGCCTTTTTGGCACCGTGCAAGACCGCACCAACGTTAGCGGTAATGTGTTCTACAAAACTGCCAATGGTATGCCTTGGGCTATATCAATACCTGCAGATTTTAGTTACCCTGTTGAGAGGACTTCAGTAACAACTGCCTACAACTACTTTGATGATTGGGCAATATCGGGCGGTACTACTTATACCGATTGGTACACTGATAACCCGGGTAACCGCAATAGCAGCAGCATATATACTCCAAATTAAAAAATTGATATACGGTGTTTAATTTTAATTATCAAAAGCCCCTTTTTAGGGGCTTTTTGCGTTAAGTAAATCATGGTTTTTCAGCGGCTGTTAAAAATGTTGATAGGCACTTATTTATGCACTTTCTGAAAAAGTTTTATTTTTACATAAAATATCTTCCATTCGTATAAAAAAACAACCGTTAATTTAAATTTGCGGTATCCCCAAAAAATCACTTTTATCATTGTACCGAAATAACCCTTTTAAATAAAAATGAAATTTTTTAAACTTTCAGCTCTACCCATGGCACTTCTAATGGGTTTGATGAGTTGTAAAAGAGACAACCCCGGTGATAATACCACAACCAATCCCGGCGGTGAAGTATCAATTGAAGCAAAAGACCTTGTGGTTCCTGCAAAATTTAACTTTGAAACCGAAAAAGAACTTAGCATTCGTGTAGCCATTGCAAACCCTACCCGCCAAGGAGCAAGGTATGTAGTAAAGGTGTACACTGAGGTGCCTTCAACAGGTGCGGTAATTGCTACCGGTATCACTGATGCAACTACTTATGAGTACAGCACTAAAATACGTGTACCATCATCTGAAGACTTTATATACATCGAAAAAATAAACGAAGACGGCAGCAGTCAATACGAAAAAGTAAAAGCCAACAAATTTGTGGCTGCCACATTTACTGGCGCGCCGGATGATGGCAAATACACTTTTATTAAATCAGGTAGCGGTATGACTTGTAATACCGGATGTACCCGTACAGTAAATAACTTGAGCAGTAACGAAACTGTAGGAAATAACGAAACGGTTTGCTTCACAGGGACTCTAAACGGTAGCATCACTATTAATGGTGGCGGTACTATTAAAATTTGCGGTAGCGGAAGCATTACAGGACTTACTATGAATGGTAATGCCACAGCGTATATTCTTGAGAATACCATTATCAGCCTGTCAAACCTAAACACAAACGGTAGCAACACAACTATCAAAAACTGGAGCGACAGCATTACTACAGGCGGTACCATATCAATGAACGGTATTATTGAAAACCATGGTAAAATGTATGTGAACGGTGATTTGAATATCAACTCAAACGGTGATATGAAAAACTACGGTGTAATTAAAATCACCAGCAACTTTAATGTAAACAAGAAATTTACCAACTACCATCAAATTACCGTTAACGGTACTATGGATAACAATTCAAATGCAGACTTTAAAAACTATTGCTATCTATGGGTAAACCAAAACCTTAACAACAATGGTGACCTGACTAACTACTCATTTATTAAGACAGGGCTTACTTATACCCAAAACAGCAGCGGTGATACCTATTTGGATAACGGTGCTTTGATTTCGGTGAAAAACCTGATTCTTAATAAAGAAATGGAAGGTACCGGAACCAATCGCAGCAAGTTTAAAGTTAGCAGTACTACCACCATTAATACCAATGGTAAAATTAAAGGTAAGCTTGATCTTTGCGACAGCAACGGTATAGAAACTAACAATGGTACAGTATCATCGCCTGCTGCACTGAGCTGCACAGGCACAATAGCTACTTCAACCTGTAACCCTGAGGGATTTGGTGTGCCCACTATCCAAGATGCTGACAGCGACGGTGTTGCCGATGCACAAGATGAGTACCCCAACGATGCTACCCGTGCCTTTAACAGCTACTACCCATCAGCCACTACCACTGCTACCCTTGCTTTTGAAGATTTGTGGCCTGCAACCGGTGACTATGACTATAACGACCTTGTATTGGCTTACAACATCCAAAAAGTATTGAACGCCAGCAACAAAGTGGTTGACTATAAAGTGAAGATGAAAGTAAAAGCTATCGGAGCTTCGTTTGATAACGGTTTTGGTTTCCAATTGGATGAATTAGTACCAAGTGATGTTGCCAGCGTAACCGGCCAAGTATTAGTGCGCAACTACATCACCCGCAATGCAAACAATACCGAAGCAGGCCAGAGCAAAGCAGTAATTGTATGCTTTGATTCACCTGAGCCATCGTTGCAACGTGCGGCAGGATCATTCTTCAACACTATCCAAACCAACGGTACAGGCACCTCTGATACTATCCGTGTGAACATCAACTTCTCAACCCCGATAGTAGACAGCAAGTTGGAGATAGGCGACTTTAACCCCTTCATCATGACGAACAAACGTCGTGGCTACGAAGTACACTTGGGTAATATGCGTCCAACTGATTTGGCAACCACCAGCTTGTTTGGTACTGCACAAGACCGCACCAACGTAAGCGGTAATGTGTTCTACAAAACTGCCAACGGTATGCCTTGGGCCATATCACTACCGGTTGATTACAACTATCCTGTAGAACGCTCATCGGTGACAACTGCCTACAACTACTTTGATGATTGGGCAGTATCGGGCGGTGCGTCGTATACCGATTGGTACACCACCAACCCCGGCAACCGCAACAATAGCAGCATATACACACCTAATTAATAACGATTAACTACTAGTGTTTAATTTTCATCATTCAAAGCCCCTTTTTGGGGCTTTTTTAGTTTTATACAGGACGAAAACCTTATCGGAATAGCAAAACCCCCATTGGAATAAAAATTCTACCGTTGGTTTAAAAAGGGACTGAACATAATAACAACAAGGATAAATTTGTATTATAATATTAGACTCTTAAATACCGATTTATGAAATTAGTTAAACTTTCTGCCCTTCCTATAGCCTTGTTGATGGGGTTAATGAGCTGTAAAAGGGACAACCCCGGTGATAATAACACCACCAACCCCGGCGGCGAAGTAAAAATTGAAGCAAAGGACCTTGTGGTACCTGCAAACTTCAATTTTGAAACCGAAAAAGAACTAAGCATTCGTGTAGCCATTGCAAACCCAAGCCATCCGGGCGCAAGGTATGTAGTGAAAATTTACACTGAAGTGCCAAGCACTAAAGCTGTAATTGCTACCGGTATTACTGATGCAACTACTTATGAGTACACCACTAAAATACGTGTACCCTCATCTGAAGACTTTATATACATCGAAAAAATAAACGAAGACGGCAGCAGCCAATACGAAAAAGTAAAAGCCAACAAATTTGTGGCTGCCACATTTACAGGTGCGGCCGATGATGGTAAATACACCTTCCAAAAATCAGGCAGCGGTATGAACTGCTCAAGCGGTAACACCCGTGTGGTAAACAACCTAAGCAGTAATGAGATTGTAAACAATGGTGAAACAGTATCGTTTACGGGTACTATCACCGGTAGCATTACTATACGCAATGGTGGTGTCGCAAAAATATGTGCAAGCGGAAGCAGCTCTGGTCTTACTATTGAAGGTAACGGTACTGCATACATACTTGAGAATACCATTCTACAGTTTAGCAACATTAACTGCAACAGCAATAACGTAACCTTTAAAAACTGGAGCGATAGCTTACGTACATCGGGTTCAATTTCATTAAACGGTACTTGTGAAAACCACGGTAAATTTTACATAAACGGTGACTTAAGCATTAATTCTGACGGTGATTTGAAGAACTACGGTACTTTGAACATCAGCAGTAACTTTAATGTTAACAAGAAATTCAAAAACTACCACCACACTATTGTTAATGGTATTATGAACAACAACAGCAACGGTGAAGTGAAAAACTATTGCTTTTTGTGGGTGAAACAAACCTATAACAACAACGATAAATTGTATAACTACAGTTTTGTTAAAGTAGGCGGACAGTATACTGTAAACAGTAACGGTAAAACCTATTTAGATAATGGAGCAGCTTTATATGCCGCTAGCCTAATGGTGAACGATGATATTGAAGGCTCAGGAAACGACCGCAGCAAATTAAAAGTTACAGGTAACACTACCATTAACAGCAGCGGTAGAATAAAAGGTAAAGTAGATTTGTGTGATAGCAACGGTATAGAAACCAACTGGGGTCAAATACAATCTCCCGCAGCAGCAAGCTGTACAGGTTATATTGCCAGCAGCACTTGTTTCCCTGATGGTTTTGGTCAACCTGCCATCCAAGATGCGGACAGCGACGGCGTTGCGGATGCTCAAGACGAATACCCCAACGACGCTACCCGTGCCTTTAACAGCTACTACCCATCAGCCACTACCACTGCAACCCTTGCTTTTGAAGATTTGTGGCCTGCAACCGGTGACTATGACTATAACGACCTTGTATTGGCTTACAACATCCAAAAAGTATTGAACGCCAGCAACAAAGTGGTTGACTATAAAGTGAAGATGAAAGTAAAAGCTATCGGAGCTTCGTTTGATAACGGTTTTGGTTTCCAATTGGATGAATTAGTACCAAGTGATGTTGCCAGCGTAACCGGCCAAGTATTAGTGCGCAACTACATCACCCGCAATGCAAACAATACCGAAGCAGGCCAGAGCAAAGCAGTAATTGTATGCTTTGATTCACCTGAGCCATCGTTGCAACGTGCGGCAGGATCATTCTTCAACACTATCCAAACCAACGGTACAGGCACCTCTGATACTATCCGTGTGAACATCAACTTCTCAACCCCGATAGTAGACAGCAAGTTGGAGATAGGCGACTTTAACCCCTTCATCATGACGAACAAACGTCGTGGCTACGAAGTACACTTGGGTAATATGCGTCCAACTGATTTGGCAACCACCAGCTTGTTTGGTACTGCACAAGACCGCACCAACGTAAGCGGTAATGTGTTCTACAAAACTGCCAACGGTATGCCTTGGGCCATATCACTACCGGTTGATTTCAACTACCCGGTTGAGCGCGCATCAATAACAACTGCCTACAACTACTTTGATGATTGGGCAGTATCGGGCGGCGCATCAAATACAGCCTGGTACACCACTAACCCCGGCAACCGCAACAATAGCAGCATATACACACCTAACTAATAAGAGACTACAATCGGTAGTGTTTAGTTTTTCATAATTGCCTCCGCGAGTTCGCGGGGGCTTTTTTATTTTTGCCTGTCTTTGCAAAGTAAAAAAACAGAAAAACAAAACGCCTGACGTAATAAACAGCTGCATGCGGTTGAAGCCTACCGTTAAAACCACTAATTTGCAAACCCGATACATTAAAAAATTTATGAAAATCACAAACCTACTTGTTGTTGTAATAGGGTTTATAGTTTCGCTGCCGCTGGCAGCACAAAGCCAATACGGGTTTACCGAGCTACCCGCAGACCCTTATAAAACACGGATATATAAATTGCCCAACGGCCTCACGGTGATGATGAGCGTAAATAAAAACGCTCCCCAGATACAAACCATGATTGCCGTTCGCGCAGGTAGCAAAAACGACCCGTACGACAATACAGGTTTGGCGCATTATCTTGAACATCTATTATTTAAAGGCACGGAAAGCTTTGGTACCAAATCATACGGCGGTGAAAAATTCTTCTTAAGCAAGATAGATGCGTATTACGGCTTGTATGCCCAAACTACCGATAGTGTAAAGCGTGCGGAATTGTATAAGCTGATAGACTCAGTATCATACCTGGCCTCTAAAATTGCTATTGCCAATGAGTACGACCGGATGATGCAATACATAGGTGCTACCGGAACCAATGCATTTACCAGTACCGACCAAACGGTGTATATTAATAATATACCTACCAATCAGCTTGAAAGATGGCTGAAAATCGAGACAGACCGTTTCTTACACCCAGTGTTCCGCTTGTTTCATACCGAGTTGGAAGCCGTGTACGAGGAGAAGAACATCAGCCTTGATAACGACAACGATAAAGCCTACGATGCTTTGATGGCAGGAGTATTTTACAACCATCCCTACGGAACACAAACCACTATTGGTACGGTTGAGCACCTTAAAAATCCATCATTGGTTAAAATTCGTGAGTTTTACGATAAATTCTACAAAGCCGATAACATGGCTTTGATAATTTCGGGTGATTTTGACCCTGACCAAACCATCCAACTCATTGACAAATATTTGGGACAACTTCCATCAGGAGCGGCATCTACTGCAATGCTGGTACCCGAAGGTGCCGACCTCTTTGCAATGGCTCCCGCCGACCAAGAGTACACCGTAATTGGCCCCAAAGAAGAAAAAGTATTTTTGGGGTACCGTACTTCAAAAGCATCCAGCCAAGATGCATTGTTGTTGTACATGACAGATATGATACTGGCCAATTCGCAAGCCGGTATGCTGGATATTAACCTTAACAAAGCCCAAAAACTACAGTATGCAGTGTGTTCGCCCTTGTTGATGAACGATTTCAGCATGCACTACTTTATGGCAACCCCCAAAGAGGGGCAAAGCCTTCAAGACTGCCGCAGTTTGCTGCTTGATGAGCTAGAGAAATTGAAGCGCGGCGAGTTTGACGATGCAATTATGTCGGCCATTGTTGAGAATCTGAGGCTTAACCGCGCTACATCATTTAATGACAATTACGCCCGTTGCAACCAAATGTTGGATGCTTTTGTGTTTGGGCAAGAGTGGAAGGATGTGATTGAGCTCCCCGAACGACTATCAAAACTTACCAAACAGGATATTATTGATTTTGCAAAGCGCACCTATACTTCGCAAAAACGCACAACAGTTTATAAGGTAATGGGTAAAGATACTGCTATACAAAAGGTGCCAAAACCTGTAATTACCCCCATCGAAACGAACCGCGAAGCACAAAGTCATTTCGCCCGTAAACTGTATGCAGAGCAAGTGAGCCCTTTGCAGGCTGTATTCCCTGATTTTACCAAAGATTTAGTAGTAACATCATTTGGAAAAGGCAAGCGTGAGGTAAAACTGAACTACGTTGCCAATGCTGAAACTGACTATTTTAACCTGCAAATAAGGTTTGATATGGGTACCTTAAACGATCCATGGTTGCAACATTTTGCAGATTATATGCCCTACATAGCCACAGCAAGCAAAACAAATGAACAGCTGAGCCGTGAATTTTTTAACCTTGCTTGTGAGTTTGGCTTTGTTGCCGAAGCCGAAGAAAGCTACATATACTTGCGCGGTTTGAGCAAGAATTTTGACAAGGCTTACGCACTGTTGAATGAAATATTTACTACCGCTAAAGTTGAAGAAACTACATGGCAAAACCTTGTGGCTGATATACAAAAGACCCGCGAGGATGCTAAAACTAACAAAAATGTATTACTGCGCAGGGCATTGCGCAACTATGCACGTTATGGCGGAAAAAACAACCCTTTCACTACACTGGTACCCATTGCCGAACTTAAAAAACAAAAGGCTGCCGATTTGCAAGAGAAGCTAAACAGCCTGTTGCGTTTTAAACACAACGTATGGTACTACGGTCCTATGAGCCAAGAGCAACTGGCCGAGAAAGCTGCAAGCGTATTAAAGGTAGAAAGGAAACTTAAAAAACTGCCAAAGGCTAAGAAGTTTGAAGCCGTACAGCCCCAAAAACCAGTGATATACTTTGTACCGTATGATATGGTACAGGCTGAAATTATATGGGAACGCCCTATCAAAAACTTTAGCAATGAGAACATAGCGGCGGCTAATGTTTACAACGAGTATTTCGGTAGCGGTATGTACAGTTTGGTATTCCAAACCATTCGCGAGTCTAAGGCACTGGCATACTCAGCCAATGCGTATGTGGCCACCCCTGCAGCAAGTGGCAAGCCTGCCTTTGTAAGTGCATACATAGGCACACAGGCTGATAAACTTTTGGCAGCTATGGACGGTATGAAAGCCCTTATGGACTCTATACCTAACGACCGTTTTGTGGCCGATTTGCCCCGTGCCTCGGTACGTAAGCAAATAGAATCAGAACGTATCACCGGCCAACGTTTGTTGGAAGAAAGCAACCGCGCCCAAAAACTGGGACTTAACAAACCCGTTAATCAGTTGGTGTATGAAACCTTAGATAAGGTAACTGCTGAAAAAATTGCCGAAATGCAAAAGCAAGCCTATGCCAACCAGAACTTTGCTATCTGTCTGATAGGTTCAAAAGACTTGATAAACTTAGAACAACTTAAAAAATACGGGACTGTAATAGAACTTACCCTGCAAGATGTGTACGGGTATTAATTGTTAGGGTTATGTATAAAACACGAAAGGCGCAACAACTGTTGCGCCTTTCGTGTTTTTGGTTATTATTTGTGTCTTGGTATTAGAGCAGAAGTTATTCTACTTTACTAATCTTCACGGCATTAGTCATTGATTTATCGTGAATAGGCATGCTGGCGGTGTTAATAACAATATCGCCGGTTTTAGCATACCCGGCTTTCTTCATCATATCATTCACATCCTTAATGGTTTCATCTGTGGTTACAAACTTATCGTAATAGAAACCTCTGATACCCCATACAAGGCTTAATGTATTAAGCAGCGAAGCATTGTTGGTGAAGATGAATATACTGGCGCGCGGGCGGTAGCTGGATAGCTTAAACGCCGTATAGCCCGAGCGGGTCATAGAAGCTATTGCCTTAGCACTCTTAATGTGCATACTCATACGGGCGGCAGTAAAACAAATTACATCCGTAATATAGCTGCGCGATTCTGCATTATCAGGCCCGTCTCCCTTGTGGTATATCATATCATGCTCCTCAACGTGGCGCACAATCTTCTCCATCGTTTTAATGGTTTCAGTAGGATATGCACCCACTGAAGTTTCAGCACTCAGCATCACAGCATCAGCACCGTCCAATACAGCGTTTGCAACGTCGTTAGTTTCGGCACGGGTAGGAGTAGGGCTGGTAATCATGCTTTCCATCATTTGGGTAGCAATAATTACGGGCTTTGCAGCGGCAAGACATTTTTTTACAATCTGCTTTTGTATCAATGGCACCTCTTCAAGAGGCATCTCAACACCCAAATCACCGCGGGCCACCATTATTGCATCCGTAGCATCAATAATCTTATCAATGTTTTTTAACGCTTCCGGTTTCTCAATCTTTGCCACTACTTTAGTGCGTTTTTCGTGGCGGGCAATAATGTTTTTTAACTCATGAATCTCTTCAGGCTTGCGTACAAACGATAAGCCAATCCACTCCACATCGTGTGATAAGCCAAACTCAATATCTTCAATATCTTTTTTAGTAATACTGGGAATTGACAAGGCAGTTTGGGGCAAATTGAATCCTTTTTTTGATGAAAGGTCGCCGCCATGTATCACCTTGGCTAATATTTCAGTGCGGTTTAGTACTTCAAGTACTTTCAACTCCACCTTACCATCATCCAGCAAAATCTTGTGACCTTTTTTCACATCCTTGGTCAGCATTTCAAAATCAATAAACAACTTCTCAGCCGTACCAATAGTTTTTTGCGTAGTGATAATCAGCTCTTTGCCCGTAACCAGTGTAATTTTATTGTTCTCAACCTCACCTATGCGCAGCTTGGGGCCTTGTAAATCAAGCAGTATCCCCACATTGCAGCCCAGTTCGGTATTTATCTTCCGGATGTTTTGGATAACACCCACGTGGTCTTCATGCTTACCGTGTGAAAAATTTAGTCGGCACACATCCACCCCGGCTACAATAATCTCTTTCAGCATTTTATAGCTCGAAGTAGCGGGTCCAATAGTAGCGATTATTTTAGTACGGTTAAACTTTGGCCTGTATTTCATGATTAGTGTTTAAAATGTGTATTTTTAAAAATATAAAACGTCTTTGTTTTTAAGCTTATTTAAGTCAATAGCATAAACAGTGAGGGCAAATGTCAGCTTTTTCATATCAGCCAGCAACTTCACCCAGCTATTTTCTTCCAACCCGCCTTTCACCAGCAAAAAATAATCAGTATTTTTATGTTCAGGGATTAAAATATTGTTACTAGTCTTATTGCCCACCACCCTGTAAGTGTATCCATACTCCTCATCCGTGTATTCAAAGCACTGAATATAAATATCTTCGCCTTTTTTGTGGCGGTAGAATAAATCATTGATGCGCCGTAAGTGCAAACCGGGCAGTGAATTGATTTGCCAAACCAACCTGTAACCCTTCTGATTAGAGGCTATCCCTGCCATTAAAAGGCTTTCCGTCGGTAGGGGTGTGCCGGCATCAAATAATGACAAATATTTGTTCTTAGGCGTATCCAAAGGGATTGAGGGCTGCTTTTAGCAATATTTTTTTTATTGTGTTTTTGTTTGAAAAAGCAGTTATTTGCAGCTTCAAATTTAACCAAAAAAGGAGAAGAAAATGTCAGACATCGCCACAAGAGTAAAGTCGATTATTATTGACAAACTTAGTGTAGAAGAGAGCGAAGTTACCCCTGAGGCCAGCTTTACTAATGATTTAGGCGCAGACTCATTGGATACTGTGGAGCTTATTATGGAATTTGAGAAAGAATTTAATATTTCAATTCCTGATGACCAAGCCGAAAAAATTTCGACAGTTGGTGACGCCATCACTTACATTGAGAACAACGCTAAGTAATCTTTTAAAAAAATTTATTAGCCCGTATGCAGCTTAAAAGAGTTGTGATTACGGGGATTGGTGCACTTACCCCGCTTGGAAACAGCGCTCCCGAATATTGGGAAGGTTTAAAAAACGGGGTAAGCGGTGCCGGCCCCACTACCCGTTTTGATGCTTCAAAATTCAAAACGAAATTCGCTTGCGAGGTGAAAAACTTCGACGTGTATAACTTTATTGATAAAAAGGAAGCACGGAGGATGGATCCATACACCCAGTATGCTGTTGTTACCAGCGATGAAGCTGTTAAAGACAGTGGTCTTGATCTTGAAAAATTAGACAAAGACCGTATTGGTGTTATTTGGGGTACCGGTATTGGCGGTCTTACCAGTTTTTTCCATGAAGTGGTTGATTATGCAAAAGGTGACGGAACTCCGCGTTTCAGCCCATTTTTCATACCTATGATGATTGCCGATATCGCGGCAGGACACATATCTATGAAATATGGTTTCCGCGGGCCCAACTATGCTACCGTATCGGCTTGTGCTACTTCAAATCACTCAGTGATTGACTCATTTAATTACATCAGGCTTGGGAAAGCCGATGCGATAATTACCGGTGGCAGCGAGGCTTGTGTGAATGAACCTGCTGTGGGCGGTTTTAACGCAATGAAAGCTCTTAGTGAGCGTAACGACGATTACAAAACAGCATCGCGTCCGTTTGATAAAGACCGTGACGGTTTTGTATTGGGTGAAGGTAGTGCCACCCTTGTGCTTGAAGAATTGGAACACGCAAAAGCGCGCGGTGCCAAAATTTATGCTGAGGTTGTTGGCGGCGGTATGAGTGCTGATGCTTATCACATTACAGCTCCACACCCTGAAGGGTTGGGCGTAATTGCGGTAATGAAAAGTGCTCTTGCTGATGCAGGCATCACCCCTCAAGATATTGATTATGTGAATGTACACGGTACCAGCACTCCATTGGGTGATGTTGCCGAGTTAAAAGCTATTAAACAAGTATTTGGCGACCATGCTTATAACATGAATATAAGCAGCACCAAAAGTATGACCGGGCATTTGCTGGGAGCAGCGGGTGCAATTGAGTCATTGGCTTGTTTGTTAGCAATTAACAAAGGGATTATACCCCCCACAATTAACCATTTTACCGACGACCCCGATATTGATAGTGGCCTTAACCTTACCTTCAACACTCACCAAGTGCGCGAGGTAAACTATGCCCTAAGCAATACCTTTGGGTTTGGCGGCCACAATGCCACAGTCATTCTCAAAAAATATACATCATAAGGCTCCTTGGTACTTTTTTCTAAACTGTTAAAAAGCCACGACAAGCCCTTTGTAAAATCCTTAAAAAATTTATTGGGCTTTACGCCCCGTAATGCCGACTTGTACAAACAAGCGTTCAGGCATCACTCTGCCTCAACACGTTACGACGTGAAGGAGGGCAGGATTAGCAATGAACGTCTTGAATACCTTGGCGATGCGGTATTAAGCTCAATAATAGCCGAGGTACTCTTTTCAACCTACCCCACCAAAGGAGAAGGGTTTCTTACCGAATTGCGCGCAAAAATTGTGAGTCGTGAGAACCTTTGTGAACTTGCTCGGAAAATCGGAATCGAAGATTATTTAGAATACGATAAAAGCATCCGAGGCAACCGCCAGATTATACGTGCCATTAGCGGCAACGCTTTTGAGGCACTTATCGGAGCTATTTATTTGGATAAGGGGTACGATTTTACCAAAAAATTCATCAGTAAACGCATCATTAACCCCCATATCGATATCCATCACCTTGCCGATAAAGAGATTAACTTTAAAAGCAAACTAATTGAGTGGTGTCAAAAAAACCGTAAAACCATTGCTTTTGAAGCCCTTGAAGAACGCAGGCAGGGCAAACAGAAAAGCTATTTAGTGAGCGTGATGATTGATGGAGAAGAGTATGGCAGGGGTGAAGATTTTTCAAAAAAGAAGGCAGAACAGATTGCCGCCTCAAAAGCCTGCGAGGTAATATTCCGTCCACAATAAGTTATCAATGTGTCAATTATGAGGGTTTGCTTTATATAGTAAAGCAATAACCACCGTTTAGCCTTACCTTTGCAAAAATATGAAGTTGACTATTTGGGGAGCCGCAAGGCAGGTTACGGGAAGTATGCACCTGCTACAATTGCCCGGCGGTTATAATTTATTGGTGGATTGTGGGTTGGATTATGATCAGCAAAAGCGTTTCGGCTCATTAAGCGATATAGATTTTCCTTTCTCTCCCGCAATGATTGATGCGGTGATACTTACCCATGCCCATATCGACCATAGTGGCAATTTGCCCACATTGGTGAAGCACGGGTTCAACGGGCAAATAATCTGTACGCCGGCTACGGCTGATATTACAGGACTTTTGCTTGCCGACAGCCTGAATATCATGGAGTCGGAAAGGCAAAAAAGAACAGGTAGAGGAAGAAAGAAAACAACCGTTAAAACTCCATACACTCTTAAACATCTTAAGCAAGCCGTTAGCAGTATGGTAACGGTGGAATTAGGGAAACCGTTTAGCATTACACCCGAAGCAGAACTTACTTTTTATAATGCCGGCCACATATTAGGCGCGGTGAGTGCTTTTATTAAAGTGGAGGTAGGAGGGAGGGAAACCCGCATAGGATTTACCGGAGATTTGGGTAATTACGGAGGCCAATTAGTGCCCGACCCTCAAGCCATGCCCGAAGTAGATTATCTGGTAACTGAAAGTACTTATGGTGGTCGTAAACACATAGCCCAGCGCACACCCGGTGATGAGTTACTGCATTATACCAACCTTGCTTGTGTTGATTACCCCGGCAGGTTAATTATTCCTGCATTTAGTGTGGGACGTACCCATGCCATTGCATTTACGTTTCACCAGCTGTTTAGACAAGGCAAACTGCCCCTTGTAAAAATATTTGTTGATAGTCCCTTGGCTATAAAAACGGCCAAGCACCATCATAAGTTTGTACACACCCTTAGTGCTGAGGCACAAGAGTTTTACAGGCAATACAATGATTTGTTTGAGTTTGACCAACTGGAGTTTGTGCCCGACGCTAAGGATAGCGATTGGTTAAAACACCACAACGACCCTTGCATTATCATATCGGCTGCGGGAATGGTGGAAGGTGGGCGCATACAGCAACATATTCGCGATAATATAAGCAACCCCAAAGCCCACATTTTGATTGCGGGTTTTTGTGCTGAGGGTACTTTGGGTTACCGTTTGTTACAAGGTCAGCCAACTGTTGCAATTAAAAACCGAGAATTGCCCGTTTTTTCACCAATACATAAAACGGATGCATTTAGCGCACACCCGGATAACGAAGGATTGATACGTTATATAAAACAAGTGAACGGTACCAGAACTAAAAAGATATTATTGGTGCATGGCGAAGAAGCAAGTATGACGGCGTTGCAAAAGAATTTAGCTGCCGAGGGTTTGAATCATGTGGAGATACCCCAAAAAGGACAGGTATTTGTGATAGAATAACCGTATTTTAGAACCGGAAATTGCAAATGCAATTTTTAAGCATAACTTTCGTTTGCTGTTTAACGTTTTTTTGACTTTTTTGTGCCCGTGATGTTCAAGTATTTATTGGGATTGTTTTTTGTTTTATGTTTTTTGGCCGATGCTGCTGCGCAACAAATAAAGCTGCGCCGCATCAATCTATCAGAAAAATATACCGCTACCTATAACTGTAGTGTTGATGAGCTTTATAAAGTGGTACAAGGCAACGATAGCGTTGACGAAACTGAGTGGGTAATTTCTAATGCCACACTGGATATTGAGCAAGATATTCTTGAAAAAAAGAAAAACTACCAGCTGGTTGACTACAAAATCTTCAATTTTTACCGAAAAGATTCTATACGCAAAGCCAATGGTTTAGTTGATACTATGACAAACATGGGCAAAACCCCATTGGTTAAGGTAATATTTCAATATACCCGTCAAGGGGGCTTTTTGGGACCTACCGTTGAGCTGAATGCGCAATTACAGCAAATGCGTGATTTTAAGTATATGTATAACCGCAGCAAAAACCTGATGTTTAATATTGCATACTTAAACAGTGCACTTGCTGATACCATGTTAAAGCGCACCGACACTCTTTTTCATGCAGGCTTTGATTTGGTGGTTAACCATTCATTCAAAGTTCATATAGGTAAGCGTGTGGATACACTTGGGCTAAAATGTTTTGAACTCTTTTTCGACTCTTATGGAGGCACATTTACCGGCTCTGATAATATGATGAAGGCACTGGGATTGTCGGCCATACATACCGGTAACGCCAAAGTGCAGGGGCGCATGCTGGTTGATGAACAAACAGGCCGCTTAGTGTTTTACGATGAATTTGGAAATTTTGACGGTACTGTAACCGTTAAAACCGGCACAGAATCATTTAACTGGCCTTCGGCATATATTTATCAGCGTAAAATGGTATTGAACACCCTTATCAAAAAGCCCCGCAAAAAAATCTTCGGTATATTCTAATTTGTTGATTATCAAGTCGCAAAATCTTTTTAGTGTAACAGGGCTACTATGTTATAAAAAGCCCTTGTTTTACCCCATAACCAAAACCAAATTCTTACTTTTGCGCAACTTTTCATAATCAAATAAAAACCAGATGGACTATAGGATAGAACGCGACAGTTTGGGCGAAGTACAAGTGCCCGCAAACGTGTATTGGGCAGCGCAAACCCAACGCTCACTTCAGAATTTTAAAATTGGCGGCCCCGGTGATAAAATGCCGCTTGAAATTATAAAAGCATTTGCCATACTTAAAAAAGCAGCAGCACTTACTAATGCTGATTTGGGTGTACTAAGTGCCGATAAGGCTGCCTTGATTGGCAAAGTGTGCGATGAAATTTTGGAGGGCAAACTTGACGACCAGTTTCCGTTGGTAATTTGGCAAACCGGTAGCGGTACCCAAAGCAATATGAACGTGAACGAGGTGGTAGCTAACCGCGGCCACGTGGTAAATGGCGGAAACCTTTTAGATGAGAAGAAAGTACTTCACCCCAACGATGATGTAAACAAATCACAATCAAGCAACGATACCTACCCCACAGCAATGCACATTGCTGCCTATAAGCAAGTGGTTGAGATAACCCTGCCCGGCATGGAGTTGTTGCGCGATACCTTGGCAAAAAAAGCTGAAGAGTTTAAAAACATCGTAAAAATCGGTCGTACACATTTTATGGATGCTACCCCGCTTACGTTAGGACAAGAATTTAGCGGATATGCTCAGCAAATAACCAATAGCATTCGTGCAGTTAAAAACGCACTTGAAGCTGTGCGTGAACTGGCACTTGGCGGGACAGCCGTTGGTACAGGTCTTAATGCACCCGCAGGCTATGCTGAAAAGGTAGCTGATAAAATAGCCCAACTAAGCGGCTACCCTTTTATTACTGCCCCTAACAAGTTTGAAAGCCTTGCCGCCCACGATGGCATGGTAGAATTGAGCGGTGCTTTGAAACGTGCAGCAGTGGCTTTAATGAAGGTAGCTAATGATATCCGTATGCTAAGCAGCGGCCCCCGTTGCGGTATAGGTGAGATTTTAATACCTGATAACGAGCCCGGTTCATCGATTATGCCCGGTAAAGTAAACCCAACCCAGCCTGAAGCATTAACTATGGTATGCGCACAGGTAATGGGTAATGATGTTGCCGTAAGTATAGGCGGTAGCAACGGTCATTTTGAATTAAACGTATTCAAACCCCTTATTGCGGCAAATGTATTGCACAGTGCACGTTTAATTGGCGATGCTTGCGTATCGTTTAACAACAATTGTGCGGTGGGTATAGAACCTAACTTAGCCGATATTAAAAAGAACCTTGATAACTCACTAATGTTGGTTACAGCATTAAATACTCACATAGGGTATGACAATGCCGCCAAGATTGCCAAAAAGGCTCACAAAGAAGGCTCAACCCTTAAACAGGCGGCTATTGATTTAGGGCTATTGACATCTGAGCAATTTGACTTATGGGTTCGTCCCGAAGATATGGTGGGCAACCTTAAATAAAAGCAATAACAGTTCATTTATAAAGCATAAACCCGGTTAAAAATAATCGGGTTTATTTTTTTGCAATCCTGTAAAAATCAGCAGTTTTTAGCTGTAGTTACTGATTTTTATGCAAGAAAGTTTAAAAAAATGTGTTTAGACCGTTGTTTTTTTAAATAAATGACGGTTTTTGTTACAACTGACATCAAATGACAGAATAAATAGTCTTAAAATAACAAAAATTTCAAATTTTTAATGATTGGGTCTAAAGCTGCCACCGGTTTGCAGTATTACCAATGAGGCTGAAATTGTACGGATAGTTTCTTCCTGCTTCTCAATGATTTTTTGTTGGTTCACAATAATCTCGTGATACACCTTTCGCTCGCTGGGCGTTACAGAACCATTGCTCATTTCTTCCTCTGTTAATCCAAGCAAGTGTGGCAGAGGCACATCCAATATCTGCGCAATCTGCTGGAGACGGCTCAATGATGCTTCTGATACTTGATTTTCGATTTTAGAGTATGCTTGTTGGGTTATGCCAAGCTTTTCCGCCATATAGTCTTGACTGAACGATTTTGACATTCGTAAACGCCTTATTTCTTCTGCAATTAGTACAACCATAGTATTACAACCCTAAATAGTTGCTTACAAATATAAGTTGTGGTAATTAAAAAACGATAGTTATTACTTGCATAAGTAAATTAAACACTACTTCCATACCCTTGTTTGCGATAAACAAGAATGGTTAAAACACTTGTGCGCCCTTCAATTGCATTAGCTTAGGCTAAAAACTACCGACAATCAGGCTGTTTATTTTTTTAAATAAGCAGCCTTTGTGTTTGCAGCCCCGTCAGAAATTGCTTAACATATTTTTAAAAATCAGGCTTTGGGAAAGCAGCTTGATAAAAACAGTTACACTCTCTCCCATTGCTGTGATTGAGGATTGTACTGTTTCAAAACCCGGGCGGGGTTGCCGCCCACCACGCTGTAGGGGGGCACGTTTTTGGTAACCACACTGCCCCCTGCTACCACACTATGTTTACCTATGGTTATTCCTGCCGTTAAAACAGCATTTGCACCAATCCATACTTCATCTTCAATGGTAATTTGTGAGGTGGTAACTTTTTGCAGGCGTATTGGCGTGTTTATATCTTCATACCCGTGATTAAGACCGCTTAGCACCACATTTTGGGCTAAAATAACCTGATTGCCTACCTTCACAGGGCCAATCAGTACATTTCCGAGCCCAATGCGGGTATTACTGCCTATGCTCACCGGCCCCACGCCGTTATTAACCACACTAAAATCTTCAATAGTGCTATACTCGCCAATTTCAAAAGGATTGAAAGGCAACACATCCATTCGCACATAACGGCAAATACGCGAACCTTTTCCCTTTTTATGATAAAAAGGATTTACAAACCACTGTACCCACAAGCGCGGTCTTGCTTGGTTGGTGGGAATAAGCATCCAATGCACCAGCTTTTTGAGCCGGGAATTGCTTTTGATTTTTGTAGCTAACGACACTGTGCTAATTTAGTGGCAGTGCGCCGAAAAACCAATCCCTATAGAAAGTTTATGTAATTTATCTGACCTGAAGATTGAGCGTATAACTTATTTGGCGGCTTCTGATTTTATTTGGTCTAAAATCTTGCTGAAACCCTCGGCGTTGTGATAGCCGGCTACTACCTGTATGTAAGTAACCTCATCTTTTGGAATCAAAAAGTATGTAGTGGGATAGCCCGAAGGGCTGTTGTTTGATAACATTGCGTAAAGCTGAGGGCCACTGTATGCAGTACTATCGATGTAATAAACACCTTGCGCCTCAGGGTTAAACTTAATGGGCACAAAATCTTTATTAATCTTTTCTATGATTTCTTTTTTAGCATAGGTGTCTTTGTCCATTCTTTTGCACCATCCGCACCAATCAGTATACACATCTATCAAACCTATCTTATCCTTGCTGCGTATTAAAGGATAGCCGGTGTTCCAGCTGTTCCACTTCAATTCATCCATCGGTTCTTCTTTAAAATTAAAAGAAACCGCGGAGGCAGCTATTATCAATAGGGCAACTATTTTAATCGTGTTTTTCATTAATATTTATTACATCTCCAAAAACTATTCCACAATAAACGTGTGTACTGCATAGCAATATACTGCATTGGTTTTCAACATTACAAGCCCAAACGGTGGAGAGCATGGGTTGGTTTTTAAAGGCAAAACGCCGTAGGTTTGAAAATCGTTGCCCATGAACTTGCAAAAATTTGAAATAGAAGGTGAAATAGAGCACCCCAAAGGCAATAAGCAGCCAAGTATAGCAGGGCGTTTTGCTCTTTTCTTGTTTGTGATAGCAGTGGTAGGGGCAGTGTTATATTTTCCGTTTTTGCAAGACAGGTTTCCTGCACTAAAAAAAATTACAATCGGAGCAGGGGTTGATACTTTACAAATGAAACAATTGCAAAATACACTTGCATTTGACAGTTTGAAAAAGGTGAACGATAGTTTGGTGAAAGCAAATACACTTTTGATAGAAAATAGCGATGTTATTACAGGTGTATTTTATGAAGTACAAATTGGAGCTTTTAAAAATTTTGATTTAGCAAAGTATAAAAAAAACCTTGCGGAATTGAGAGGGATTGAAGAAGAAGGATACTCAAAAATGACTTTGGGTAGGTTTAGAGAACTAGACATGGCCAAAGAGTTTTTAAAAGATGTACGCGAAATTGGGTTTAAGGATGCTTGGATTGTGGCAAAAAAGGATGGGAAACGAATACCGTTTGATAATGCCCGCTTGGCCGAAGAAATGCCGTGAACATTTGATATAACAGCATATTCTTATAAGTTTGCATAGGATTTACAAAATTGATTTTAATATAAATAAAGACACACGAGCATGGAAAAAATAAAGGTGGCCAACCCCGTAGTTGAGATGGATGGCGATGAAATGACCCGTATTATATGGAAGTTTATTAAGGATAAATTGATACTTCCGTACATAGACGTGGATATAAAATACTACGATTTGGGCATAGAACACCGCGATGCTACCAACGACCAAGTGACAGTTGATGCTGCACATGCCATATTGGAGCACCATGTGGGTATTAAATGCGCTACCATTACTCCCGATGAGGAGCGTGTGAAGGAGTTTAATTTAAAGCAGATGTGGAAATCGCCAAACGGTACTATCCGTAATATTTTGGACGGTACTATTTTTCGCGAGCCTATCGTGTGTCAAAACGTACCTCGTTTGGTGCCCAATTGGACAGCGCCTATTTGTGTAGGCCGTCACGGTTTTGGCGACCAATACCGTGCTACAGATTTGGTTACTAAGGGTAAAGGTAAGCTTACCCTAACTTTTACACCTGAAGACGGGAGTGCCCCCCAAAGTTTTGAGGTTTACAACTTTAAAGGCGATGGTGTAGCCCTTGCCATGTATAACACTGATGAATCAATACGCGGGTTTGCCCACGCATGTTTCGGGCAGGCATTGCGCAAAGGATGGCCATTGTACCTTAGTACCAAAAACACCATCTTAAAAAAATACGACGGGCGTTTTAAAGATATTTTTGAAGAGGTGTACCAAGCTGAGTATAAAGATAAATTTAAGGCGGCAGGCATTACTTATGAGCATCGTTTGATTGATGATATGGTGGCCAGCGCTCTTAAATGGAACGGTAACTTTGTATGGGCGTGTAAAAACTACGACGGTGATGTGCAAAGCGATACCGTTGCCCAAGGTTTCGGTTCATTAGGTTTGATGACCAGCACCCTTGTTACCCCTGATGGTAAAACAATGGAGGCCGAAGCTGCGCATGGTACAGTTACCCGCCACTACCGCGAACACCAAAAAGGAAACAAAACCAGTACCAACCCCATTGCAAGTATTTTTGCATGGACCCGCGGCCTTGAGTTCCGTGGCCAGTTGGATGGTAACGATGCGTTGGTGAAATTCTGCCACGCTCTTGAAGAGGTATGCGTTGAAACCGTTGAAGCCGGACACATGACCAAAGATTTGGCAATGTGCATTTACGGTAATGATACTAAACCTGAACATTATATGTACACCGAGGACTTTTTGAGCTTGTTGGATACCAACTTGCGCAAAAAACTTACGGTTACTGCATAATTAACAGCTATTTGCTTTTGGCCTTTAGCTGTTTGCTAAGGGCCGGAAGCTAATTGCTAAAAGCTCCTTTTCATTGAACTACTTCGCCCACTACTTTTTTGACCACCAGCCCGAAAATCATTACTACAATGCAGGGTTGCTGATGCCTGATTTTGCAAGGGTGGCTGATGGAGCTAAACGCATCAATATTCACCTTGATTTTGACAGCGACCTACATCCTACGCTTCATCAGTTGAATAAGGGTAGTAAACAACACTATCATACTGACGCAAGGTTTCACAATTCAACTTTTTTTAAGCACCAAACATCCCGCCTTGATGAGTTGTTTGCTCTACACAACTTTCCGCGGCATAACCAACGTTTGTGGTTCCTAAGCCATATTTTGTTTGAAGTGTTGCTGGATAGGGTGCTGATACAACATCACCCCCAAAAGCTGGATGAGTTTTACGCATCATTACAAAATGTGCAATTGGATACTATTATTGAGTTTTTAGCTCATAGCGGCAAAGAAGGCAAAGGCCGTTTCAGTAATTTTTGGAATGGTTTTTTGGAATCGCAGTATATGCAGTACTACGTTAAGGATGAGAGCTTTTTATACTCTATCAACCGCATATTGCTGCGTGCAGCCCAGCCTGAGTTGGATTTAGCGCAAGGAGAAGCTTTGCTGCGCATTGTGTATGACATGGAAAAGGAATTGCCCGCACAAGTATCTACACTGCAACAAGAGTTGGCATCAAAGGGTTAATCAACCAATACACTTTAAGGTTCAATCAAACTCTCCCTTAAACAGTAAAAATGAAAAGAGGCTGCCGCGGCTTAGTACGACAACCTCAATCGATAAACTCGCTATTATTTGAAAGAATAATAGACTAGCGATATACCACCAAGTGGCGGGTTTGCTGGGCTCCCCCATTGCGCAGTTGGTAGTAATAATTACCGGGTGCAAGGTCGCTCACATTTAGCCTCACCTTGTGCTTGCCATACCCGTAGGTGCCTTCGGCAATCGTACTCACCTCACGACCCATGTTGTCATATAACTTAATCAAAGCAGCGCCGCCTTCAGTAAAAAACTCAATATCAGTTTCGTTAACAGCAGGGTTGGGATAGTTTTGACTTAGTTGCAGACCACCTGAAAACAACGAAGCTGTTTGCACACTGTTGCTGCCTGATTTTTTGAAAATAGGCAATACAGGGAATGTTTGTAGCATGGCTGCATTAATATCAGCCGTACTTATTTCAAACCAATCAGCAAGTACACTGGTATAAACACTACGAAAATCGTTTTGCATGGGCACATTATCGTTTACCGATACACTGGCCGGAATAGTGGGGTTGTTGCCCACAATACCAGGATTTACTCCTTTACCAAACACCAGCAAAGGTGCAGCTGCGCCGTGGTCGGTACCCAAACTGGCGTTTGATTTAATACGACGGCCAAACTCACTAAAAGTCATACCGGCTACTTTATCATCAACGCCCAGTAATTTTAAATCATCCTGAAAAGCAAAAACAGCCTCAGAAACTTGTTTCAGCAAGTTGGCATGAAAACCGGTTTCATTACCCCCGGTGGCATTTACTTGTGCAGAATGAGTGTCAAATCCACCTATACTGGTCATGTACACAGGTGTTTTTAGCCCGCCCGCAACCAAACGTGCCACAATCTTTAACTGGTCGGCAAGGTTATTATTACTTGGGTAAAGAGTTGATTTATTAGTTGCTAAATCTGCCGCCGCTTTTATGGCTGTTGAATATTTTTGGGTTTGCTGGTTTACCAAGCGTATGTAGGTTAATTCATGGCCGGCGGGCGTATTGGGAGCAGGGTCAGTAGTACCGGTTATCAATTGGTAAAAACTGTCGGGGTTGCTGATAGCCATCCCCATACTTACGTCAGGTCCTTGAAAACTTGGTGAAACTACCGAGCCTATTTGCAAAGCCAACGGATCGGGCATATCCACGCTTGGATAGTTATCAGGGAAACCGGGGTATTGTCCGTCTAAGAAACGTCCCAGCCAGCCGCTATCTAAATATTGGTTACTTTCTGACCCTGTGAGCCAAATATCAGTGGCGCGAAAGTGTGAGAAGTTAGGATTGGGATACCCCACATCCTGCACTACACTCATCAGTCCGTTATCAAACATTGTACGAAGCCCCGCCATAGCCGGATGAAATCCCGTAGCGGCGTGTCCGCTCAGTTTCAATACTTTGGTGTCGGGTATCAGCACATTAGCCCGTGCGTTTGATAAGTTGCTGTATTGGTCAAGCGGTATCACCGTATTTAAACCGTCGTTTCCGCCGTTTAGTTGTATAAGTACCAGCACCCGGCCATTAAGGCTGCTGCTTTGTGCCATTAGGCTCAAAAGGGGCGATGCTCCAAAAGCTTTCATTGGCAAGCCGTTTACCACAAAGGGTGCGAGGGCAGCAGGGGCGGTAGTTTTTATAAAATCCCTTCTTTTCATAATGTAATGCGTATTTAAAGTGGGTTATGATAACTGGTACTCAGCCAAATTCATCAGGTACTTAAACATACTTTGCAGGCGGGTTTTCACCATGTTGGTATTATTGGTGTCACCAGGAGTAGATTTATAGGTGTTCCAAACGTCGCTCCAATAATGGTCTGACGCTTGTCCTGAAAGCAGGATGGATTTCAGAAAATCTTTTTGGGTTTGCGATACGCCAATGCTAAATAATATCATCAGTGTGTTGTCAATCAATTTATTTGGGTCAGCAGCATCGGTAAACTGGTCGGCAAATGCAATCGGGTCAATAATCAAAGTTTGCCCGTTTCGCTTGTATCCCAGTAGTATCATTAAATCGCTTATTTGATTGCGTTTAGGCAGCGTATCACTGTTTATCCAAAGCTCATAATACTGCGGCTCTTGATAGTAGGCGGGCCAGCCGGCCACATTGGGCGGGTCAAGCGGGCTTTGCTGCATAAGGGCATTCACCCCCCACAAGTAGTTCAAAAACTGGTATTCGGTAGTAACATCCGGTTTCGGAATACTCACATTAAACTGGCGCAATAAACCTATATTAAAATCAACAGGGGGCTTTATCACACATCCGTGGTTGTAGGCATCATAAAAATGCTCGCTCTTAAATAGCAATGCCAACACGGGTTTTATTTCCCAATTGTTGGCTACAAATTCAGTAGCCATCGGTATAATAACATTGTTTTCAATGTCTTGGTCAATCACATAGTACACAAAAAACTTGTATAGCTTGCGGCAAATGAATCGAGCCACCTCATTGTGCTCAAAAATCATTTCAATAAGTTCGTCAGTTTCTTGTGCCCCCGCTGCTCCCGTTTTACCCGTAATGGTTTTATTATTATAAAATGATGAAAACTGTTTGTTTCCGGTATCGTGGCGGGTACTGTCAAAGTAAGAGCTTACACTGTTTCGTGCATCTCGCCATCCCGTCAATACGCGCGCAGCTGCTTTTACATCAGCCTCGGTATATTTACTATCGGGCCCTTTACCCAGTGTAAACAGCTCCTGCAATTCGCGGGCGTAGTTTTCATCCGGGGCGGTTTTGGTATTTACGTTTCCGTTTAGGTAGCGCAGCATGGCAGGGTCTGTTGTTACTGCCTTCACCAAATTCTTAAAATTACCCACGGCAAAACTGCGTAATAAGGCAAGGTGCTTATAACCGTAGTGCGCGTCGCCGTATATGTTCAATTCAGTGGCAAAATGGTTGTGCCAAAACAAGGTCATTTTCTCACGTATCGTAACATCTTCCAGCATTAATCCTATCCACCACCAGCGAAGCGATTGCTCACGCTGAAAGTTAAAATTCGCATCGGGGGCAGCCGTTACCCATGTTTGCCCCAAAGGCACATTGGGGTCGCTGTTTTGCGCTGTACTATAATTATTAAGCGGAGGAGAGGGCGGAGTGGTATTTACATTCAGCAACGCATCTACCATGGCATTCATGCCTGCGGCTACAGCGGCATCCAGCATCTGTTTATTAAACCCAAAACCGGCGCGGCGTAGTAAATGTGCGGCCAGTTCAGGTGTCCATGTGCCCGTAAAAGTACTTACTCCGGTAGCCGCCAACTCAAGGTCGGTGGGCAATGTTTGGTTTTGGTATATTTCTTCAGGCTTTTTACCCGGTTGGTTACCATCCACCATCAGCGCAGTTGTGGCTGTTTTTATGTGTTTGGTTAAAAAATCCCGTCTGTTCATAGGCGATAAGTTTTACCCTTTTGGGTGGTTTTAGGTTTTTGACTCGATAAGTCGTGAAAGGTTTACAAGCAAGGTAAAATTTTTTTGACATTTATTTTAACCCATGCAGCAATTGATTTCTTGGCGCGGTCATAAATGTATCATTTGCAAAAATGGAGCAAAAGCTTTCTTAAATTGGATAGAAATGCTAAGGTAGGTTAGGTTAAGAGCTTTTTCCTTAGACCCCTCTGTTATCAGTAGCCCCCGATGCAGAGGGGTGGCTTTTGCTCAAATCAAGAAGCTGTTTTTTCTTCAATCCAAGTTTTATAATCAATAAACTCCAGCACTGTTGAAGATGTTTCTGCATCGGTATTTGCAGGAAACAATTGTGAATACAAATCGGCAAACAGGGCTTTGTACTGATGGGTAAATGCCTGCCCGATTTTAGAAAAGAATTTTAACAATGTCAGTTCGTGCGGTTGTATCACGGCTACTTTGTTCACATACCGTTTGGTGCTATCAACAAAGTGACGCAATACAAATATGTTTTGCTGCTCAAAATGAATCATCAGATTTAGCAGGCGTACTTGTATTTGCAAATCAGAGCGTTGCCCTTCAAACCGATTGTTCAACACCCTGTTCACCCAATACAATGCCCGGCTGTAATCTTTGCGCATAAAATTTATATAGGCCAATTGAAAGCTGAACGATAACAAATATTCAGACGGCATTTTGCTGTCATTTTCTATAACAAAGGCATCTATATTCTCAAGGTAATCTCTTTGAGCGGTGTAGTTTTTAACATCGCGGTATATTTCAAGCTCAATATTATAGGTACGTAGCAGTTGCTTCAACAAGGTTTTGTTCTCGCTCACCAGTTTCCATTGTTGGTAGTTAGCCTTTGCACGGGCTATTAGTTGTAATGCAGCGTCATACTTTTTCATAAACACAAGAAAACTAATAAGGTTATTGGCCGATGAGGCGTATAAACTCATATTGTGTTGCAGGTGTTTGGGGTTTTCTTCGAGTAAAGCCAACAACGTAAATAGCGAAGCTTCAGCCTCGGATGGTTTGTCTGCGACAAGGTGCTTAAAGTAAAGCGAATTATAATGGAGCACCTTTTCTTCAATGGTTCGGGCATTGGAGGTATCGTTCAGCAGGCTCTCATAAGGACTATCAGGTGTTTTTTCGGCCGAAAGTCGCGCCGTTAAATTGTTGGTAAGCTGCCAATACCGGTTTGTTGTAAAAAGCGACTCAATGGCATGTTGTTGTCTTACCAAAGTACTTTCAAACAGTTCAAAGCTGTTGGGGTGTGCTTGCTGCTCAATCCTACGCTTCCACTCCAGTACTTCAAACATTCCGGCATTCAGTTCATATTCAGCAGCCAGTTTTTCAGCACGAGAAAGTTCACTCTTGCAAAGGTCGAACAACTCTTTATTAAACAGTATTTCAACGTTTCGCAATAAATCTTTTAACTCTGCATTTTTAGAGATGCCTGCATGAAAATCTCGAAGACTTTTTAGAATCAATACCCGCAAGTAGTTTTTTGTTGTGTGAAGCTGTTTAGCAAATGTTTCACCTGCAAACTCCCTTTTTAGCGAAGCGCCATTGTATTGTGCTTGTTTGTCAATTGAATTAAACAGCCGTAGGTAATTGCTGCCATCGCCCATGCTGCCGCAATACAGCTTAAAGTAACGTTTTTCATTACGACTTAATGACTTTATTAGGGTAAAAAGCTCTTGGTGTTTAGCCATTTAAAACATATAAAATTCAATAATAATATATTGTTTATCAATTATATATATGTTTTATCGTTAGTTTTGAAATATACGTTTTTTACTTTTTTTAGCAGTCTTCAATTTATCAGGCAAATACCTTTGCTTCATCAAAATCAAACAACTAATTTTAAAACAAAAAAACTATGGCAAACGCAATTAACTGGTTCGAACTACCCACCAACAATTTCGAGCGCGCAAAAGATTTTTATGGCAAAGTATTTAATACCGAGATGCAAGAAATGGATATGCAGGGTATTAAAATGGCATTTTTTCCAAGCGATCAACAAGGTGTTGGCGGTTGTATTACTCACGGTGACGGTAATAAACCAAATGCTGAAGGTGCTTTGGTGTACCTGAATGGTGGTGATGATCTTAATACTCCCTTAAACCGTGTAGAAACAGCGGGAGGTAAAGTACTTATGCCAAAAACATCTATTGGCGAGAACGGACACATGGCCATATTTATGGATACTGAAGGCAACCGTGTGGCTTTTCACTCAATGGGTTAATTCCTATAAAACCCTCACTTGATTTCAAGTGAGGGTTTTATCTAAAGGATTATTGTATTGTGAAAATTTTTGGGTAAAGTTCTAAAACACCCAGCGAGCCATAGCTCCAACGCCAAAACCACCCACACTGCCACCCACCGAATTGCCCCTGTATTGCACAGTGGTATAGGCATAGGGTGCAAGATTGAGCTTTTCTTTCACCACTAAATTAAGGCGGGCACCTAAGGTGTTGCTCATGCGCCAATAACTGTCTGACAGATCTACGGTAAGTAAATTCAAATAAGGGCTTAGTGCCACATTATCATTAATTGGGAAGTGATAGCTTACCCCTTCTGGAATTACAGCCGAGATAAGAAGGAGTGCCCAATAGCTGTTATCAAAATTGTTGTTGGTGGCATATATGGCACCAAAACCGGCCACAGCGCCACCGCCGTATAGCTTAAAGTAGTTGGGGCCAAAAGGATCTACAACGTATGAGATGCTGTACTCCATCGACCATCTGTCTGTTAAAAAGTAAGAGGCATTAATGCCGTAAATGTTTTCAAACGCGGTGCTTTTCCCCAATAATTGGGTTTGGTGGGCCAAGCCAATGGCAAAGTTACCACGTTTAAAAGGTTGGGCTGAAAGTGCCTTACAAAGCACAAGTAAGCTGCACAGCAGTAATGGTTTATATATGCGAGGCATAGGTTTGCATCGCAAAATAACATTATTTTTTGCTGCCAAACTCCATTAGGTAGGCTTTTATAAAACCGTCAAGGTCACCGTCAAGCACTCCTTGAGCGTTGCTGGTTTCATAATCGGTACGCACGTCCTTCACCAGTTTGTATGGGTGCAATACATAACTGCGTATTTGCGAGCCCCACTCAATTTTTTTCTTACCGGCTTCAACGGCGGCTTTTGCCTCGTTGCGTTTGCGAATTTCTACCTCGTATAATTGTGAACGCAGCATTTGCAATGCACGTTCGCGGTTGGCGCTTTGGCTGCGCTCTACCTGACAAACAACCACAATGCCCGAGGGTATGTGTTTCATCATTACCTTGGTTTCAACCTTGTTCACGTTCTGGCCACCTGCACCGCCTGAGCGGGCTGTGGTAACTTCCAAATCGGCAGGGTTAATCTCAATTTCTATACTGTCGTCAACCACGGGGTACACATATACCGATGAAAACGATGTGTGGCGACGTGCGTTGGCATCATACGGCGATATGCGCACCAAACGGTGTACACCGTTCTCGCCTTTTAGATAACCGTAGGCAAACTCCCCGTCAATTTGTAATGAGCATGATTTTATACCGGCACCTTCCCCCGCTTGATAATCAAGCTCGGTTACTTTGTAGCCGTTTTTCTCACCCCACATAATATACATACGCATCAGCATCTCAGCCCAGTCTTGGCTTTCAGTTCCGCCGGCACCTGCGTTTATGTTCACAATGGCGCTCAACTGGTCTTCCTCGCCGCTTAGCATATTTCTAAACTCAAGGTCTTCTATAGCCTCCAGGGTGATTTTGTATTGGGGGTCAAGTTCCTCGTCACCGGCTTCTCCTGCTTGGGCAAACTCAAACAAAACGGTCATGTCGTCAAGTTTTTGTTGCACAGCGGCAAAAGCATCCGTCCAAACCTTTTTGGTTTTTATGGCTTTAAGATGTTGTTCGGCTTTTTTTGGGTCGTCCCAAAACTCTGGGCGATGGCTTACTTCTTCTTCTTCTGCAATTAATTTAAGCTTGGCATCAACGTCAAAGATACCTCCTCAAGGCCTCTACACGGCCCTTTAAATCTTTATATTGGTCGGTTGTCATAACGCTGCAAAGGTAGCGAATTTTAACCAAAAGGCATTTTGACTTACTCCTCTTGCTCTAATACTTTTAACCGTACCTCATCAATGCGGGCACCTTCTTTTTTCAGAATGGTAATCTCAAAATGCTCAATAGTAAGGGTTTCACCTGCGTCGGGTATGTCTTCGTGGTGCGAGATAATAAACCCTCCCAAGGTATCGTAATCCCCTTCGGGTATCTCAAGCGTATAGTTTTCGTTCAGATAATCCACTTCCAACCTTGCTGAAAACTCATACTCACCATTGCCCAATTCTTTCTCAAGCAACTCCTCCACATCGTGTTCATCGTCAATATCCCCAATAATCTCTTCAATCACATCTTCAAGAGTAACAATCCCTGCCGTGCCTCCAAATTCGTCCAGTATCAGGGCGATACTTTTACGTTCGGCAGTAAATTTTTTCAATAACTCATTGGCCGGTGCCGATTCAGTAACCATGATAATCGGGATAAGTATGTGCTTTATTTGCTTGGGGTGTTTAAACATATCCACCTGATGCACATAGCCGATAATGTTATCAATACTGTCTTTGTACACCAGTATTTTGCTGTGGCCGCTCTCTAAAAAAAGTTTATACAGTTCGTCAATCGGTTCTTCTAACTCAATAGCCACCACTTCGGTGCGAGGCACCATGCAATCCCTTGCCTTTAGCTTATCAAAGTCGAGGGCGTTTTTAAACATTTCCGCATCAATATCGGCGTCCTCTTCCAAATCCATATTAGCACTCTCGGTAATGTAGTGGTCAAGGTCAAGTCGTGTAAAAGCGTAACTTTTTTGTTTTTGCGGACGCACACGGGTGATGAGCGCGATAATGTTTACCGAAATCCACTCTACCAACCTTGAAACGGGAATGAACAGATAGTAAAACCCTTGAAACAACAAGGCAAAACCAAACAACATTTGGTCGGGGTTTGAGCGGAAAAGTATTTTGGGCAAGAACTCACCGAATACCAATACAAAAGCGGTAGAAATAAAGGTTTGTACCAGCAGTATCACAGCTTCGTTTTGATAGCTCACAGGTAAAATTCCGCGGATGGCACCTTCTAAAACAGCACCCATAAAAATACCGTAAATAACCAGCACAATGTTATTACCTACCAGCGTAGTACTGATAAACCGAGAAGGTTCTTTAACATACACTGAAAGAATGCGGGCTATAAAAGAGCCTTGTTTGCTTTTTAACTCAATGCGCAGTTTGCTTGCAGTGATAAAAGCTATTTCTATTCCTGAAAAGAAGGCCGAAAGGGCAACGGTGATAAGTATTATAAGCCAACTACTATAATAGTCCATGCAGGGGTGTAAGGGTGACTAAGCACAAAGTAACGGTATTTTTTTTAAATACGGGTGAAACCATAATTATCAAAATTACAACAAGGAGTAGGACTTAAGTCCCCATCCTTCTTGTAATTGCAAAAGCGACGGGTTTTAACCCGTGGCGGCAGTGTGAAAATAAATTTTCTGATTTTTATGTGTAAAGTAGCTTTTATTAGAAGTGCTTGCAATTGTATGTTTGTGCGTTGGCAAATTTGTTTGACATAGCAATATTGGGGGCAGGCCCTGCGGGTAGCAGTGCAGCATTGACGCTGAAAAACAGTGGTTTAAAAGTTGCCCTGATAGACAAGGCAGGTTTCCCTCGCCACAAAACATGTGGTGATGCCATACCCGGCCCGACACTTAAAGCATTGCGGCAAATCATCCCCGATTTTAATGAAGAACTGCAACAGCTAACACTTAAACAGACCATTAAATATTGCCAGATTGTTGCCCCTAACAACAAGGTAATTGATATCGAGTGGAAAGCAGAAGCCTACAACTCACCGCGGTTGGATTTTGACGGTTTCCTGTTTTCACAAGTAAAAAAACATACGGCTACCGAAGTTTTTGAAGGGTTTGAAGTGGGGCAGATAACCAAAGAAAACAACTTGTGGTTACTAAAAAAACGGAACAGCGATGAGAACATCCAAGCCCGTTTTGTTATCGGATGCGACGGTGCTAATTCAGTATTGGCAAAGTACCTTGATAACAGTCCCATCAACCGCGAGCGTTATTGCACCGCTGTTGCAGCTTATTACACAGGGATTACCAGCGATAACCTGACCAATAAATTTTACCTGTTTAATAACTACCTGCCCGGCTATTTTTGGGTGTTCCCACTCGGAAACAATACGTTTAATGTAGGATTTGGCATTGTAGCCAGCGAAGCAGCCAAGCACAACATTAAACTGCGCGAGGTGATGGACAATATAATTGCCAACGAGTCTGCCGTAGCACCAATGTTTACGAACGCTATACAAACCGGTGAAGTAAAAGGGTTTGGCCTGCCCATAGGTGGTGAAAATGCGCCTATCAGCGGGGAGGGGTATATGCTGGCAGGAGATGCGGCATCGTTGATTGACCCTTTACAAGGCCACGGCATTGATAAAGCCGTATATAGCGGAATGTTTGCCGCGCAAAAAGCCACAGAATGCTTTACGAACAATAATTTTTCAGTAGAATTTATAAAAGGATACGACGATACCGTGTACGCAAAATACGGCGCAGAACTTCGCCGTAACTACCGCTTAATGCGCATGCTAAACAAACAACCTTGGATTGTAAATGCTGCTGCCCGTTTTGCTAATATCTCGGTAATTAAAAAAGCAGTATTAAAAAGATTTTAGCGAGCTAAAAGAAAACAGTTCTCAAGTTTTTGCACTTTGTGCGGCTGTTGTCCACGAAAAGTGTGAAGTTTAAGTTTTTCAGATATGGCAGGGCGTGCTTGTGTGACGGAAAAACTTAAATTTGGTTTTCGTGGTGGGCTTTTTGGTTACTTTTTGCCCAAACAAAAAGTAACAGAGTTCTGTATAGGAATGATAATAGTCTTTAAGAGTATTGTTTTATGCCTTCAACGGTACTAACACCCCCTCACTATAAAACGGCACAATATCCGTTACATCCAGTTTAAGGCAAGTAGGCAAATCATCAATTCCCAGCTTTTCAAAACGTTGTGCGTGATTACTGTGGCGCATATATCCCTCAAGGTTTTGCGATGCAGTTAAAAACAAGTTCAATGCAGCCACACAACTGTCACTTTCAAGGTTAAAATGCTCGCGGATGGTATGTAATACCGCCCCTGCAAACACCGTATCTTCAAGATTAAATTTATTCTTCCAGCCTGCACAAGCCAAAACAACGGGCTGATTCCAGCCTACCAGCCAATTACACAACGCGCTTATGTTGGTAAATGCACCTGTAACAATTTTATCAGCAGCCTTGCACTGGTGCAGGGTATAAGTGCCGTTAGTGGTGGTTAACACCACGGTTTTTCCGTTTACAATCTCGGGGGTAAAGCTTTCCGGCGAATTACCCAATGTAAAACCTTCAGCCACCAATCCCTCACGTTCCGCTGCCACCACATAATCTTTACCCAAATACGTTTTAGCCTCCTCAATACTTTCAATGGGTATAATCCGCTCCGCACCGTTCATAAACGCATAACACATGGTAGTAGTAGCGCGCAGTATATCAATTACTACTACTACTTTGCCCTGTAAATCGTAGTAAGGTACTAAAGCGGGCGAAAGAATTACTTCGGCAGTTGGTTTCAAAAGGGTATTGGTTAGTGGTTATCAGTTATCAGGAGGGTATGGGCTACATTTAAACCGCATTTACAATAACAGGTTAAAACCTGTTGCTTTTGTGATTACTGTTAGAAAGAAGACTTAAGTCTTCTTTCTAACAGTAATTGTATCAGTATGGGTTTCAACCCCATGGCTTCAAAGAGATATTTTGCTTACGCAGTCGCCTTCAATACGCCCAATTCGCGGCCTACCTTGGTAAAGGCAGCTACGGCTTTCTCAAGGTGATGACGGTCGTGTCCTGCTGAAATTTGCACACGGATACGCGCCAACCCTTTAGCCACCACAGGGTAGAAGAACCCAATTACATAAATACCTTCTGCAAGCAACTTATCGGCCATTTGTTGAGCCACTACCGCATCGTATAGCATGATGGGCACAATAGGGTGCACGCCGGGTTTAATATCAAACCCTGCTTTAGTCATTTCTTCGCGGAAGTATTTAGTATTTTCTTCCAGTTTATCACGTAGCTCAGTGGTCTCGCTCAACATATCCAACACGGCAATACTGGCACCTGTAATAGAAGGAGCAAGTGTGTTAGAAAACAAATAAGGACGAGAACGCTGGCGCAACATCTCAATAATTTCTTTTTTACCAGATGTGAAACCGCCTGATGCACCACCAAGTGCTTTGCCCAGCGTTCCGGTAATAATATCTACACGACCCATTACATTGTGGTACTCGTGCGTACCGCGACCGGTTTTACCCACAAAACCACTGGCGTGTGATTCATCAATCATCACAAGGGCTTTGTATTTGTCCGCCAAGTCGCAAATTTTATCCAACTGGGCAATAGTACCGTCCATACTAAACACACCGTCCGTAACAATAATGCGGTTGCGCGCACCTTGTGCTTCAATCAGTTTAGCTTCAAGGTCGGCCATATCATTGTTTTTGTAGCGGAAACGTTGTGCTTTGCACAAACGCACCCCGTCAATAATACTGGCGTGGTTCAATTCATCGCTGATAATTGCATCTTCCTCATTAAACAAAGGTTCAAACACACCTCCGTTAGCATCAAAAGCCGCTACGTACAAAATGGTGTCTTCAGTACCCAAAAACTTAGCAATTTTTTGCTCAAGTTCTTTGTGAATGTCTTGTGTACCGCATATAAAACGTACCGACGACATACCGTACCCGTGCGAATCAATATACTGCTTAGCAGCAGCAACTACCTTTGGATGAGAAGAAAGTCCCAAGTAGTTGTTGGCACAAAAGTTTATTACCTCTTGCCCGGTGTTTAGCTTTATATCAGCACCTTGTGGCGAAATAATAATGCGCTCTTTTTTGTAAAGACCGTTATCTTTAATGTTTTGCAGTTCTTGCTCCAATATGGGTTTTAAGGTATCGTACATAGCCGTTTTTTTCTTGTTAATGATTGCGCACAAAATTATTGTTTTTAAGGAATGTATAATGGTTTGAGGGGAAATATTAAAGATTGTTTTGTAGGAACCTCGAAAACGCGGAATACTTTCAACCGGATTAAAATCCGGTTCTATTACAATTACCTCCCCGTGGAGGACTTAAGTCCTCCA